>WNFQ01001478.1_pt1 | contig 26540 bp, 15 predicted proteins | sample 5400171 | NCBI WGS metagenome assembly WNFQ01 (sample SAMN13153356, study PRJNA577476) | soil metagenome | isolation source: 20 cm soil under Madrone tree | place: USA:California | collected 2016-06-14
TCCTCGTGCAGTGTGACGCGCGTCGTCCCGATACTCAGGCGGCCGCCGCCGGGCATGGCGTCGCGGGCGTTGACGGCGAGGTTCAGGAGCACCTGCTCGAGCTGACCGGGGTCGGCGTTGACCGCGCCTGCGGCGGGATCGAGCGATGTGGCGAGCTCGACGTCCTCGCCGAGCAGGCGCCGCAGCATCCGGTCCATGTTCGCGACCACGGCGTTGACGTCGAGCACCTTGGGAGCGAGCACCTGCCGGCGGCTGAACGCCAGCAGCTGCCGCGTGAGCTCCGCGGCCCGCAGCCCCGCGTGCCGGATTTCCTCGGCGTCCTCGCGCCGCGGGTCGCCGGGCGGCGTGTTGTGCAGCAGCAGTTGGGTCGAGCCCAGGATGGCGGTGAGCAGGTTGTTGAAGTCGTGGGCGATGCCGCCCGCCAGCTGTCCCACGGCCTCCATCTTCTGCGATTGGCGCAGCTGCTCCTCGAGCTGGCGCTGCGCGCTCACGTCGCGGGCGAGCACGAGCCGGGCGCGGCGGCCGGCGAACTCGAGTGGCCGGGCGACGAGATCCACGTCGAATCGCTTGCCCTGCTTCGTCCAGTGACGGACCCCGGCGCGCACGGCACCGTCGTCCGGCCGGCGCGCCAGCTCCTCGTCGAGCCGGGCCCGCTCCTCCGGCGGGCGGATATCACGAATCGTGAGCTCCAGGAACTCCTGCTCCGTGTGCCCGTACCGTGCGACGGCGGCACCATTCACCGCCAGGATGCGGAGCGTCTCGAAGTCGTACACGAACATCGGCTCGGGATTGGTCTCGAACAGGAGCCGGTACTTGCGCTCGCTCTCGTGCAGCTGCTCCTCGGTGCGCTTCCGCTCGATCGCCATGGCGACCTGCGTGGAGACGAACTGCAGGACGTGCTTCTCCGTGTCGCGGTAGCGGACGCCGGGGGCGTAGGTCTGGGCCACGAGCACGCCGATGGTGCGATCGCCGATCTTCAACGGGACGCCGACCCAGTCGATCGACGGCGGCCCGATCAGCTCCACCTCGCCGCGCCGCTCGAGCTCCGCGTGCACTTCCGGCGTCACGAGCAGCGGCTGGCCGGTCCTGAGCACGTATTCGGTCAATCCCTTGCCGGGCGTCTTTGACGGGAAGTCCGTGTCGTACTCGTCTACGTGGTACGGGAAGGTGAGGTGGTTGTTCGCGGCGTCGTACAGCGCGATATAAAAGTTCTTCGCGGGCATCAGCTCGCCCACGATCCGGTGGATCGCGCCAAACAGCTCCTGGAGCGTACGCGCGGCATGGGCGGATTCGGAGATCCGATAGGTGGCGAGCTGAATCTGCTCGGCCCGTTTCGATTCGGTGACGTCGCGGAAGCTCCACACGCGTCCGACGCTCTTCCCGGCGATGCGCTGGGGTTCGGAGAGGCGCTCGAAGGTGCGACCGTCCTTGAACGTCAGAACGTCGAAGCTCGACGCGTCGGGGCGCGCGTACAGGTCGCGTATCCTGCTGAGGAATCCCTCGGGGTCCGCGAGCTGCTCAAGCACGAACGCGAGCGTTTGGGCGCTATCCCTGGCCTCGAGGATCGAGTCGGGGATCCGCCACAGCTCGGCGAAGATGCGGTTGAAACTGACGATGCGGCCCGCCAGGTCGACGACCAGAATACCTTCGGCCGTGGATTCGAACGTCGCGTTGAGTAGCGAGAGCGTCTCGCGCAGGTCCCGCTCGGTACGCAGGTGCCCGGTAATGTCACGGTAATTCACGACGATGGCACCGATGGCCGGGTCGTCCAGGCGGTTCACGCCGACCGCCTCGAGGTGGCGCCAGCTCCCGTTCTTGTGCAGAGCGCGCAGCTCCGTCCTGACGAGGTGCCCGGGCCGCTGCATGAGCTCGCCGAACAGCTCCAGTGCGTCGGGGCGGTCGTCAGGATGGACGAGCTCGAACGCGTTCAGGCCCACGTTTTCGGTCGCACCGTAGCCGAGCACCGGCTGCGTGGACTGGCTGGCGTACAGCACCGTGCCGTCCGGCCCGAGCAGCATGACGACGTCGCTCGAGTGCTCGACCAGGGCGCGGAACCGCTGCTCGCTCGCGTGCAGCCGCTCGGCTGCCCGCTTGCGATCGGTGATATCCCGGCCGACCAGCACCACCTGATCGCTGCTCATCGGCGAGATCGCTCCGGAGAACCAGACGTCGCGGCCCCCGATCGACAGGCTGTACTCAAAGTGGACCGTCGTCCGGGTCTTGAGGGCGGTGCGGATGTACACCATGAACTGCTCCGCCTGGACGCCGTCGAACACTTCCCGCAGCGTCTTGCCGAGCAGTTCAGCGGCCGGGCGGTACAGCAGAGATGGATTGGTGGGGGCGATCTTGACGTAGCGACCCTCGGCGTCGAGCACCAGGATGACGTCGTTGATGGCCGCGAATAACGCCTCGAGCTCGGCATCGGCGTCGCGGGCCACGGGCGCTACGGGTTTCGCGGTGGTCATTCTCCGGGGCACCAATACTCACCCGGAAGCTCCGCGGGGCAACTCCCTCGGCCATGGGGGTGACGGGCGTCACGCCCCTCCCCCCGCTGCGGGGCTCAGGCGGTGGGTCGTCGGGGCGGCGGTGCCGGTGCCGCGCTCACCGGTCCAGCACCTCCCGTACCTTGCGGGCGATGGCGTCCGGGGTGAACGGCTTCTGCACATAGGTGGACCCGGGCTCGAGCACCCCGTGCCGTGTGACGGCGTCGTCGGTGTAGCCGGACATGAAGATCACTCGGGCGTCGGGGCGCAGGGTCGCGAGCCGGCTGGCGAGTTCGCGGCCGTTGAGCCCCGGCATCACGACATCCGTGAGGAGGAGATGTATGGTGCCCGAGTACCGGGTCGCGATGTCCAGCGCGGCCTCCGCGCTGGGGGCTTCGAGCACCGTGTACCCGTGGCGTTCGAGCACCTGGCGGGCGACGCTCCGGACCGGCGCTTCGTCCTCGACCACCAGGACCGTCTCCGTCCCGCGCGCCGCACGCGCGGGCGCTTGCGCGGGCTGGGACGCGCGCTCCGCCAGCTCCTCCACGCGCGGCAGGTAGAGTTTGAAGGTGGTACCGTGCCCGACCTCGCTGTACACCCAGATGAATCCGCCGCTCTGCTTGATGATGCCGTAGACGGTGGCGAGCCCCAAGCCCGTGCCTTTGCCCTTCTCCTTGGTCGTGAAGAATGGCTCGAACATATGGGCCTGGGTCTCTTCGCTCATCCCGATGCCGGTGTCCGAGACCGCGAGCAGCACGAACGGGCCCGCGCGGCCCGGATAGTGGTCGGCGGCGTAAGCCTCGTCCAAATCCACGTTGCCGGTCTCCAGGGTGAGCTTGCCTCCGTTCGGCATCGCGTCGCGGGCGTTCACGGCCAGGTTCATGATTACTTGCTCGAGCTGTCCGGGATCGGCCTTGACCCGCCCCGTGGTCGGTGCGAGCCGCGTGCCGAGCTCGACGTCTTCGCCCAGGAGCCGGCGCAGCATCTTTTCCAGGTCGCTGACCAGCTTGTTGACCTCGAGCACCGTCGGCTGCAGGACCTGCTGGCGGCTGAACGCCAGCAGCTGGCGCGTCAGCCCCGCGGCGCGATCGGCGGCCTTGTGGATCTCGTCGGCGTCCTGGCGACGGGGATCGGTGGCGCCGAGGTCCTCGAGGAGCAGATCCGCGTAGCCCGTGATGGCCGTGAGGATGTTGTTGAAGTCGTGGGCGATGCCGCCCGCCAGCCGGCCGACCGCCTCCATTTTCTGGGCTTGCCGCAGCTGCTGCTCCAGCTGGACGCGCTCCGTGACGTCGCGCCCGATCCCCAGGATGCCGACGAGCCGGCCCTCGTGGAGCTGGGGAGTGGCAGAGAACTCTCCGACGCGGTAGTCGCCCTTCGCGGTCCGGACCCGGAACTGGCTGGCGGGGCGGAGCTCGCCGCGTACCACCCGCCCCAGCAGCTCGAGCGCGAGCGGCAGATCCTCGGGATGCACCAGGCGCTCGAATGGCTGGCCCACCCATTCCTCGCGCCGCAAGCCGGTGATCGTCTCGAACGCCGGGTTGAGGGAGGCGATGGTGCCTTCGGGGGAGAGCGCGAAGATGATGTCCCGCACGCCTTCGACGAGCGTACGGTAGCGCTCCTCGGACTCCCGCAGCGCGGCTTCGGCCGTGCGGCGCTCCGAGACGTCGCGGAAGTTCACCACGATGGCGCCCACCGCGGGCTCCGCGAGGCGGTCCACCGCGACGGCATCGATATGGCGCCAGGACCCGTCCTTGTGGCGCCACCGGAGCTCCAGGCTGGCGGGCGTGCCCGGGCTTGCGATGATGTCGCCCAGTGCTGCGTGGAGCCGCGGGGCGTCGTCGGGATGCACCCGCTCGAACCCGGGATGACCCACGAGCTCGGCCGGCGCGAAGCCCAGCAGGCGCTCGATGGAGTGGCTGGCGAACAGCAGGGTCCCGTCGGGGGCGACGAGGGCGACCGCGTCCGCACCGTGCTCGATCAGCGCGCGAAAGCGCTCCTCGCCCTGGCGACGGGCCTCTTCCGCGCGGGCCTGCTCGGTCCGCGCGCGCCGCAAATCGAGCGCGCGCACCACGGCGGGGCCCACCCGCTCGAGGTGGTGCTTGACGACGTAGTCCGCGGCGCCCGCCTTGATGTATTCCGCCGCGGTTTCTTCGTCCAGGCTGCCGGTCACGACGATGACCGGCGTGTCCGGCGCCTCGAGGAGCGCGATGCGCAGCGCATCGGCCGCTCCGAAGGTGGGTAACGAGTGGTCCGTCAGGATGATGTCGGGGGCGAAGGTCCGCAGCGCCTCCCGGTAGGCGCGCTCGGAGTCGACGCGGCGCGTCGCCCCGGCGATGCCGGCGCGGCGCAGCTCGCGCTCGAGCAGCGCCGCGTCGTCCGCCACGTCCTCTACCATCAGGACCCGCACGAGGTCCGGCATCGTATCAGCGCGGCTGCTCGTTCAGGAGCAGCCAGTACAGCCCGACCTCGGAGACGGCACGCGCAAAGGACTCAAAGTCCACGGGCTTGACGATGTAGCTGTTGGCACCCAGCCGGTACGCCGCCGCGATGTCGGGCTCTTCCTTGGAAGAGGTGAGCACCACGACCGGCAGGGCGCGCGTGCGCTCGTCGCTCTTGAGTCGCCGCAGGACCTCCAGCCCGTCCACTTTCGGGAGCTTCAAGTCGAGCAGAATCACCTTCGGGGTGACGCCGATCTCGCGCAGCGGATGGCTCTGCTCGCCGAAGAAGAATTCCAGGGCTTCGGCGCCGTCGCGGGCGACGAACACCTGATTCGCGAGATTCCGGGCCTTGAGGGCGCGCAAGGTCAGCTCCACATCGCTCGGGTTGTCCTCGACCAGCAGGATCTCGACTTCCGAATGCCCGGTCATGCGATCACTCGTCGTGGTAGGATGGAGGAGAACCGTGGCATGCACACGTACTGGGAAAGGGCGATGCCACGCTAGGGTGTTTTTGCGGCACTGAGGGGCGCTTTTGCGGCATTCTGAACGGAAGACGGCTTGGGTGAATCACCGTCGAGGTTGGGCGTGCGGTCCCTCCCTCTAGACCTCCAGCGATTGCACCCAAGCCGCCTGATCTGCTCACCTCGCCGGCGCGGACGCAGGACAGCGCGGCGCGGCGCGGGACTCAGCCACAATACGAAAACCCGCCCGCGCAATCAAGACTGTTGTGCACGCGCAACATTTTGTTGCCATAGGACCGTGCAACTCCCGAGGCAGGACTCGAACCTGCGACCCGCCGGTTAACAGCCGGCTGCTCTACCAGCTGAGCTACTCGGGAAGGCGCGTGACAAATATCGCGGGAGCCGCGATGGAGTCAACCGGGCCGCCGACTGACCGGCAGTTCCGCCAACACCATACCGACCAGGATCAACGCTCCGCCGCCCCACTGCATCAAGGCGAGCCGCTCCCCGAGAACGAGCCACGACGTCACCGCCGCAAACAACGGCTCGAAGCAGAAGATCAGCGCGGCCCGCGCGGTCGACATCTCCCGCTGGGCGCGCATCTGCAGCAGGAAGCAGATCGTGCTCGCGAACAGCACGGTGTACAGGAGCGCGCCGACAAAGCGCGGCGTCCAGTGGATCTGCGGTTGCTCGAACAGGGTGGTCGCGAGCGCGCCGACCACGGCCGTCGCGGCGACCTGGACGAACACGAGGCGCCGCGGATCATAGCGCCGCGTCAGCTCGGTGACCGCCACGATCTGGCCGCCGAAGCAGACGGCGCAGATCAGCGTCAGCAGATCCCCCCGATTCAAGCCACCGGCGTCCGGCGCGGTGAGCAGGTAGATACCCACTGTGGCCAGGGCGAGCGCCGCCGCGGTGAGCCAGCGGGGCCGCTCACCCAAGAGCGCGAGCGCGATCACCGGCGCGAGCACCGACGAGACCGCCACAATAAACGCCGAGCGCGAAGGGGTCGTGATCACGAGCCCCGCGGTCTGCGCGACGAACCCGACGGCGACGAGCGCGCCGAGCAAGGCGCCGCCCCACAGCTCCTGGCCGGCGGGGCGCGGGCGAAAGCGGGTCCCCGGGGCGAGCGCGAGTGCCGCGATGCCAAAGCGGACGGTGAGGAACGCGAACGGTGTCGCATCGGCGAGCGCGCTCTTGACCGCGACGAAGCTCGTGCCCCACAGCGCGGTCGCGACGAGCAGCGCCAGGTCCGCCTGGCGCCGCGTCATCGGGCGTTCACGCGATGTCCCTGAGATAGTGCCCCGTGGGAGAATCGGCGCTGCGGGCGATATCTTCCGGGGTTCCCTGCGCGACCACGCGCCCGCCCGCGTCGCCGGCTCCCGGTCCCATCTCGATCACCCAGTCGGCTCGCTTGACGACGTCGAGATGGTGCTCGATGACGAGCACGGTGTGGCCGGCGTCGACCAGCCGGTCGAGCACGCGGCACAGCGTTCGGACGTCGTCGAGGTGCAGCCCGGTCGTCGGCTCGTCGAGGATGTAGAGCTTGCGCCCGGCGCGGCCCTTCGCGAGCGCCAGCTCACGGGCGATCTTCAGACGCTGCGCCTCGCCGCCCGAGAGCGTGGTCGCGGGCTGGCCGAGCCGCAGATAGCCGAGCCCGACCTGTTGCAGGTGCCACAGGGCGCGGGCCAGCCGCGGCTGGCGGTGAAAGCGCTGCAGCGCCTGGTCCACCGTCCACTCGAGCACGTCGTGAATCGAGCTGCCGCCGAGCTTCACCTCGAGCACTTCCTTCTTGAAGCGCTTGCCCCCGCAGACCTCGCAGGGCACGAACACATTGGCGAGGAACACCATCTCGACGAGCACGTGCCCGGCGCCTTCGCACCCGTCGCACCGCCCCCCGGCTACGTTGAACGAGAACGTGCTGGGTGTGTACGCCCTCGCGCGCGCGAGCGGCTCGGCCGCGAACAGGGCGCGCAGCTCGTCGAACGCCTTGATGTACGTGATGGGGTTGGAGCGCGGCGTGCGGCCAATGGGGGCCTGGTCCACGAGCACGACCTCACTGATCGCCTCCCAGCCGTCGAGCGTGCGCACCTCTCCCACCGGCTCGCCCAAATGCTGCTTCGCACCGTGCGTCCCCGTGAGCCGGGACTCGAGCTGCCGGAACAGCACGTCGTGCACCAGGGTCGACTTGCCGGAGCCCGAGACACCGGTCACCGCGGTGAGCGTGCCCAGGGGAATGCGCGTATCGACCCCCTGGAGATTGTGCAGGCGCGCACCCTTCACCTCGAGCCAGCGCCGCGCCGCACGGCGCGCCGACGGCACGCCGATACACTTCTCGCCCGACAGATACTGTCCGGTGAGGGTCCCCGCCGCGCACACCCCGGCGGCCGGTCCCTGATATACGAGCGCGCCCCCCGCCACGCCGCTCGCGGGGCCCAGCTCCACCATCCAGTCGGCGGCCCGCATCGCCGCAGGGTCGTGCTCGACGACCACGACGGTGTTGCCCCGGTCGGCCAGCCGGCGTAACAGGCCGAGCAGCCGGCCGGTATCGACGGGATGGAGACCGATGGTCGGCTCGTCGAGCACGTACAGGGTATCGACGAGGTGCGAGCCAAGGGCGTTGGAGAGGGCGATCCGCTGCGCCTCGCCCCCCGACAGGGTGCGCGTCAGCCGGTCGAGGGTGAGGTAGCCCAGGCCGACGTCGTTCACGAACGAGACCCGGGCCGCGAGCTCCGCCAGGATGTGCACCGCTACCGCGCGCTGGAACGGCGCCAGCTCGAGGGCCGCGATCCAGTCACGCAGAGCACCGACCGGGAGCGCGGCGACGTCCGCGATCGTCCGGCCGCCCACACGGATCGCCAACGCTTCGGGCTTGAGCCGCGCGCCGCCGCAGGCGGGGCAGACTTTCGCCAGCTGGTACTGCCGCAAGAACACGCGGATGTACTGCTTGTACCGCTTCACCTCGAGGCGCTGGAGGAACGGGAGCATGCCGAGGAATCGCCCGCTGGCGCCGTTGAGCAGGAAATGCCGGGCCTTCCCGCTCAGATCCGTCCACGGCGCGTCGAGTGGAATTCCCTTCGCCCGCGCGGTCTCGCGCAGGATGCGACGGCGGCCTTCGTACCGCGGTTTGGTCCACGGATCGAGCGCACCCTGCGCCAGGCTCTTCCTGGGGTAGGGCACGATGAGCGATTCGTCGTACTCCAGGACGGCGCCGAAGCCATTGCACCCGGGGCACGCGCCCCGCGGGTTGTTGAACGAGAACAGGATCGGGGTGAGCGCGGGAGCTGCCGCGCCGCAATTGGAGCACGTGGGATGGGCGGAGAAGCGGCGGCGGTCGCCGTTGTCCAGTGCGACGGCAACGCCCTCGCCTTCGTTGAACGCGGTGGCGACCGCGTCGGCGAGGCGCCCCCGAGTGACATCGGATGCCGGCACGCGGTCCACGACCACGAGGACCTCCTGCGCCTCTCGCACCCGCTGCTCGGCGTCGGGAGGGTCGAGCCGGGCCAGGATGCCGTCGAGCTGGGCCCGCACGAACCCCGCCGCGCGCAGCTGTGCCGCCACTTCCACGTCCGGGCGGTGGGCGCTCGGCGGCAGGGGGAACGTCATCAGGATGGGTAGGGGCGGAGCATGCTGCGCCCCTACGCTGACCAATTCGTCCACCACCTCTTGGACGGTGTCGACTTTCACGACGCTCCCGCACTTCACGCAGTGCTGGGTGCCGGTACGCGCCCAGAGGAGCCGCAGGAAGTCATAGATCTCCGTGGCCGTGCCCACCGTCGAGCGGCTGCTCGTCGTGGGGTTCTTCTGCTCGATGGCCACCGCCGGAGAGATCCCCTCGATCGCGTCGACCAGCGGTTTTGGCATCCGCTCGAGAAATTGCTTGGCGTAGGTCGAGAGCGACTCGATGTAGCGACGCTGGCCCTCGGCGTAGAGGGTATCGAACGCCAGGGTGCTCTTGCCGGACCCTGACGGTCCGGTGATCACCGTGAGGGCGCCGCGCGGCAGCTCGACGGTGATGCCCTTGAGATTGTGCTGCCGGGCGTTGCGGATGATCACGCGGTCGGGTGAGTGAGGCATAACCCCCTAAGATAATAGGGGCTCGGGATCGGGGGCCCGGGGTTCGGGGAAAACGGCGCCCGAGCACCTAGCCCCGAGCCCCGAGCCCCCCTAGTTTCGCCCCCAATGGCCCTCGCCCTCACGCCACGCCTGCTCCGTCGCGGCCTGGAGCTATTCGCCGTTATCTCGCTGGCCGGTGTCGTCGTGGTGCTCGCCGTGTACGGCGAGAACGTCCAGGCGGTCGCGCGCGCGCTGCTGCACCTCCACTGGTGGTGGATGGTGGTAGGGCTGGGACTCGCCTCCATGGACTGGTTGGGCGGAGGAACGCGGTTGTGGGTCGTCGCCCGGCACGTACACCCGGGCGTCCGGCTGAAGGACATGATCATTGCCGGGGGGATGAGCGCCTGGGCGGCGTACCTGACCCCGTTCCAGTCCGGTGCGGGGCCTACCATGATGTGGGTCATGCGCCGGTCCGGCGTGCGCCTTCCCGAGGCGATGACGTCCACCTTCATGACGTTCGTCGCCACCGTAGTGTTCTTCGCCGTCGCGGGACCGCTCGCCATCTACCTCGGCGCCGGGAAGTCTCTCGCGCAACACAACGTGGTCCTGGGGATCACCTACTACGATCTGTTTCGCACCAGCCTCACGATTTTCGGAATCCTCGGCGTCATCATGCTGGTCGCGATGGTATTCCCGGCCTGGATGCGGGATGCCGTGCACTGGCTTGCGCGCCGGCTCGAGCGCAAGAGCCACCGCATCGCCGCGCGCATCGAGCAGCTGCGTGAGGGGATCGACCGGGCGCACGAATGCCTGGTCGCGTTCGGCAACCCGAAGGGGTGGCTGGCGCTGTTTTGGGCCGTGCTGCTCTCGGCGCCGTCGCATGCCAACAAGCTGCTCGCCGGATATGTCGCACTGCGTGCGCTCGGCATTCCCGCCAACTTCGTGGACATCCTCCTGCTCCAGACGTTCATCACCTTCCTCCTCTATTTCGCACCGACGCCCGGGTCGGCCGGGCTCGCCGAGTTCCTCTCCGCGGCGGTCATGCAGATCTATGTCGGGCCCTCGCAGCTGCCGTTGTACACGCTCCTCTGGCGTTTCATCAACAGCTACGCGACGGTGATCACTGGCTCGCTGCTCTTCTGGTACTGGTTGCGGAGCGGACTGGTGGGGCGCGAGGAAGCGGTGAACATCGCGTAACCCGTGTTTGCTTGCGCGGTTACGGAGTCAGGCGTAACTTCCGGCCTCCCAGATGGCACTGCTCGAACTCGGCGGCAAGAAGTTCACCATTCCGGTGGGCGAGGTAACGCTCGGCAGCGATGTAGGCTGCGCGATCTCCCTCGCCGGCGCCGCTGTGCTGCCGCAGCACGCCCTGCTGCAGGGGCACGCCGACGGCCAGGTGATCATCCGGAAGGCCTCCCCCGCTGCCGACGTTCTCATCAACGGCGTACGCCTCGGCGCCGAGCCCACACCCCTCCTGCACGGCGACAAAGTCGACGTGGGCGGTCACGAGCTCACCTTCGTGGATGAGCGGAGATCCGGCAGCACCCAGTATGTGAAGGCGTTCACTCTTGCAACCGCCGGTGGCCCGGCCAAAGCGGGTGTGAAACCGGCCGGGATTGGGGTCACGGGCGGCCGAGTCGTGAGCCTCACCGACGGCCGTGAGTACGTGATCACCGGGGCGTCGCTGGTGTTCGGCCGCGAGGCGGGGTGCGACGTGGTCGTGCCGGGGAAAGACGTTTCACGTCAGCACGCCGAGATCGTCCAGACGCCGAAGGGCTATCTGCTGGTAGACTCGAGCACCAACGGGACGTTCGTGAACGAGGAGCGGGTGGAGGGTCAGCGGATCCTCGCCCGCGCCGACGTGATCCGGCTCGGTGACGATCAGTTTCGCTTCTACGCGGATGTCGCCCCGGCCACCGCGTCTCCCCCTACTCCGCCGGGGCCGGCCGCTAGCCCGCCGCAGGCCGTGCCCCCAGCCTCACCTCCCGGGGCGCCACAGGCGGGCCCCCCGCCCGGCGCGACGGACCGTCTCAGACATACCGTTCATGGCCTGGAAGCGTTCGTGCCGGCCTCCCCCCGAGCCGCCGCGGGCGGCTCGCTGGCGAGCTTCCTCGTGCGAAGCGGGGGGCTCGTCGGTCAGCGCCTGGCGGTGAAGACTCCTGTCGCGAACATCGGGCGGGCCGATTACAACGACCTCGTCGTGCCCGACCCGTCCGTCTCCACCAGCCACGCCAAGCTGCAGCGCCGGGAAGGGGTCTGGGTGCTCGTGGACCTCGACTCCACCAACGGCACGTTTGTGGACGGGGAGCGGGTGAAGGGTGAGGCCCCGCTCGCTCCCGGCGCGACGGTGCGGTTCGGGGACGTGCAGCTCGTGTTCGAGCCGACGGACGATGCGCTGGGCGTCGCGAAGGGTGGGGGCACTCAGGTGCTGAGGACGCCCCACTCGATCGTCCCGAACGTCTTTCCCAGCCCAGCACCCCGTCCCGCGCCGCCCCCCCCGCCCCCGTCGCCCCCGTCGCCCCCTCCCAGCCGCCCCGCTCCTGCTCCCAGGGCCTCGCCGGCTCCGGGGGCCAAGGCGGCTCCGTCACGACCTGGACCCAAGCCCGCGCCCAAGCGGCCGGCGGCCCAACAGCCGCCGCCCAAGAAGGGCAAAGGCTGCGGCGGAAGTGCCGCGGTGCTGGTGATCGGTGGTGGAGCTCTCTTTGCCCTCCTCCACCGGCTGTTAGCGTAGCGACGTCCCGTGCATATCACCTGCGCCGGTCGCACCGACGTCGGCATCATCCGCTCGGGGAATGAGGACAACTTTCTCATGGTCCCCGATCGCGGGATCTTTGTCGTAGCGGACGGGATGGGCGGGCACGCCGCCGGTGAGGTGGCGAGTGAGATGGCCGTGCGCTTCGTGGCGCGCGAGCTCGGGTCGCTGAAGGGTCTCTCGGACGACCAAGTGGCGGATCGGATGCGCACATCGATCCGGGCCGCGAACGGCGCCATCTTCCAACGCACGCTCACGGAGCACGACAAGCGCGGAATGGGAACCACGGTCACCGCCCTGGTGCTGTACGACACGCGTTTCCTGATCGGGCAGGTGGGGGACAGCCGGGCGTACCTCTACCGTGATCAGAAGCTGATGCAGCTCACTAAGGATCACTCGTACGTCCAGGAGCAAGTCGACGCGGGATATCTCACGCCCGAGCAGGCGCGGTCCCACCCCTATTCGAATGTGATCACCCGCTGTGTGGGTGCGAACAGCGACGTGATGCCGGACGTCTACCTCGGTACCGTGAAGCCCGGCGACCTCTTCTTGCTCGCCTCGGACGGATTGACGGGAATGCTCGAAGACCCCCAGCTGGCGGAGCTCATGGCGGGCGAGCGGATGCCGCAGGAGCAGGTGGACGACCTGATCACCGACGCCAACCGCCACGGCGGGCTCGACAACATCACGGCGATCATCATCCGGATCGATTCGGTGGACGCGGCCGTGGGCGATGCTACTCAAGTCACGCAGCCGGGCGCGCGGCCGCGCTGAGGCCGCCGGCTCAGCGCACCAGCTCGGTCTCCGCGTTCATCCGCCGCTCCACCTCTTCCCGCGGCAGCATCACGAGCTCCACAATCGCCTGCGCCGGCACCTTCGCGGCTGCGACGACGAACACGCGCAGCCGCCGTGCCGAGCGGTACAGCTCGGCCGCCACCCGCGGGAGGCCAAGATGGGCCGCTGCTTCGGCGCCTCCGAGCTGGGTTATGCTGCCGTCGCGCTTCACGAGGGGCAGGTCGAGCGCCAGCATCGCGGTCTTGGCCGGGAAGTCCAGGAAGAGCTCCCCCGGCGCGAGGCCGACGTCCCGGGCGAGCCGGTCCTCCACCCGCTCCAGCAGGTCGGGGTCGTCGGACGGCCAGGAAGGGGTGTCCGCGGGAAGCTCGGTGGCCGGCAGGTCGAGCGCCCGCTTCGCGAGCCGGCGCTCGCGGAGCCGGCGGGCGAGGCCCGTCGCGTCTTGCTGCAGCAGCTCGTGGATCAGCCCGTCGTCGGTGGCGACCGCGACGGCATCCGGCCGAACTCGGCCGCCGGCGATCGCGCGCCGCACCAGGCGCTTGAACATCGAGGTGGCGCTGCGCACCGCGTGGTGCCAGTACACGTTGCGATACATCTGATATTTGGCGAACAGCAGCGACTCGAGGGCGGCGAGCCCCTTCTCGTGGAGCGCGAGCGTCGGATGCCCGTCCCGCCCGGGCGCCAGCGTCAGCGACATGAGCAGCCGGTCCACGTCGATGACCCCGTAGGGAACACCGCACATCCAGGCGTCGCGGGACAGGTAGTCGAGCTTATCCACGTCGAGCGAGCCCGACACCAGGCCGGCGAGAGGTTCGCGCGCCCGGGCCTGGATCAGGGGCAGCAGCCGCTGGGCCGGGGTCCCCAGCGTCGCCAGTCGTTGCGCGAGCTCGCCGTCCGCCAGGTGCCGCGCCGCCAGCTCCTCGTGGTGGGGCAGACCGGCTTCCTCGAGCGAATGGGAGAAGGGATAGTGCCCGATGTCGTGCAACAATGCGGCGAGCTTCAACCGGACGCGGTCCGCGGTGTCAAGCCGGACGTCGCCCGCGTCTTCGAGCTGCGACAGCGCGCGGCGCGCGAGATGGTACGCGCCGAGCGCGTGCTCGAAGCGGCTGTGCGTGGCGCCGGGATACACGAGGAACGCGTGCCCCAGCTGGCGTACGTAGCGCAGCCGCTGGACGGCGGGGGTGTCGACCACGGCAAGCGCTTCGGGATCGAGCCGGATGTTATCCCAGAGCGGGTCGCGGACGACCTCGAACCGGGTCACGGTATTTGCCTCGGCAGCCTAGCGGGACCTGAGATCATCGTGCCCCGAAGTCCGCGGCTGAAGCCGCGGCTCGGCACTGCCGCCGCGACTCTTCGGAGCGGTCGACAATCCTATCCCCGTGGCCCCGCGTCCCTGACCGCGGCGTGCACCTGATCCTCGAACTGGGCGAAGTTGTCGCGAAACATCTGCGCGAGACGGGCGGCCTGGGCATCGTAGGCCGCCGGGTCGCTCCAGGTGCCGCGCGGCAGCAGCAGGCCGTCCGGCACGCCCGGGACCTGCAGCGGGACTTCGACTCCGAACACCGGGTCGGGCGTGGTGGGGATGCGGTCGAGCTTGCCGGCGAGCGCCGCGCGCACCATGGCGCGCGTCTGGCCGAGCCGTATCCGCTGGCCCACGCCGTGGGGTCCCCCCGTCCACCCGGTGTTCACGAGCCAGCACTGGACGCCGTGGGCGGCGATCTTCTCGCCGAGCAGCGACGCGTACGTATTGGGGCTGAGCGGGAGGAACGGGGCGCCGAAGCAGGTAGAGAACGTGGCCTTGGGTTCGGTCACTCCGCGCTCCGTGCCGGCGACCTTCGCGGTGTACCCAGACAGGAAATGGTACATCGCCTGCGCCGGCGAGAGGCGGGAGATCGGAGGCATGACCCCGTACGCGTCGCAGGTGAGGAACAGGATGTGCGACGGGTGGCCGCCCGCCCCGCCCGGGACGTGGTTCGGGATGTAGTGGATGGGGTACGACGCGCGCGTGTTCTCGGTGATCTGGTCCGAGTCGAGGTCGATGGCGCGGGTTTCGGGATCCACCACCACGTTTTCGAGCACCGTGCCGAACATGCGGGTGGTCGCGAAAATCTCCGGCTCGCCCTCGCGCGACAACCGGATGACCTTCGCATAGCAGCCGCCCTCGAAGTTGAAAATCCCCCGGTCGGACCAGCCGTGCTCGTCGTCCCCGATGAGCGCCCGTTCCGGGTCGGCGGAGAGGGTCGTCTTCCCGGTGCCCGACAGGCCGAAGAACAACGCGACGTCGCTCGCCCGGCCGAGATTGGCAGAGCAGTGCATTGAGAGGACGCCGCGCTTCGGCAGCAGGTAGTTGAGAATCGTAAAGACCGACTTCTTCATCTCGCCCGCGTAACGCGTGCCGCCGATCAGGATCGTCCGCTGCCCGAAATGGAGGACCACGAACGTGCCCGACTTGGTGCCGTGGATCGCGGGATCGGCGTGGAATTCGGGGGCGTGGAGCACGGTCCAGGCGGGTGAGAAGGCGGCGAGGTCCGTGGGAGACGGGCGCAGGAACATGTTGTACACGAACAGGGCGTGCCACGCGTTCGGCGTGACGAAGCGGATGCCCAACCGGTGCTCCGCGTCCGCGCCGGCAAACAGGTCGCGTACGAACAGCTCCTGCCCGGCGAGGTGCTCGAGCACTGACGCCTTGAGTCGCTCGAAGTGCTCGGCCTCGAGCGGCTGGTTCAGCCGGTTCCACCAGACGTCGTCCGCGGAGGAGGGCTCCCGCGCGATGAACTTGTCGTTCGGGCTGCGGCCCGTGTGCGGCGCGGTGACGGCGCAGAACGCTCCGCCCTCGGCGATCATGCCCTCGCCGCGCCGCACCGCGTGCTCGTAGAGCTCGGGCGGCCCCAGGTTCCAATGGACCGCGCGCTGCGGCGCGAGGCCCGCGGCGTCCAGGGCGGAGGCCCGCCGTTCGCCGGGGCGGGTGGCATGCGCGGTCATGCGCGCGCCCGCCGACCGTGCTCCTGCGCGTCCACAGCGGCGATCACGGCCATGTTCACGATATCGTTCACGTCGGAGCCCCGCTGCAGCACATGCACAGGCTGTGCCATCCCCACCAAGATCGGGCCGATGGCCTCCGCACCGCCCACCCGGCTGAGCAGCTTGTAGCTGATGTTCGCCGCGTCGAGATTCGGGAAAATGAGCACGTTGGCCGGTCCGCGCAGCCTGGAGAACGGGTAGGTCCTGGTCAGAATCCGCTCCACCACGGCGGTATCGGCCTGCATTTCGCCGTCCGCTTGCAGCGCCGGCTCGCGCTCGTGGAGCAGCGCCACGGCCCGCTGCACCTTCTCGGCCGCCGGGTGCCGCACCGAGCCGAAGTTCGAGAACGACAGCAGCGCCACACGCGGCTCGATCCCCAGCCGTCCCACGAACTCGGCCGCCGCGGACGCGATCTCCGCGAGCGTCTCGGCGTCCGGATCGATGTTCACGGTGCAGTCGGCGAAGAAGAAGGTCTGTTGCGGCAGGACGAGCATGTAGATGCCGCTCACGTGCCGGCGGCCGGGCTCTGCGCCGATCACCTCGAGCGCCGGGCGCATCGCGTCGGGATAGTACATGTCGACGCCGACCACCACCGCGTCGGCCTGAGCGGCGCGGAGCATCAGAAGCGCGTGGTACAGCGGGTCGTCCACCCGGTTGCGGGCCTCGCGCACGCGGCGGATCGCGTCCGGGTCGCCGAGCAAGATCGGCTCCGCCACGCCATCGTCCGCGAGGATTCGGGCGGCCTTCAGGATGCGAGGATCCTCGCCCTCGGGAAAAACGATGCGTTGCGCCGCCGTCTGGGCGCGGCTCGATAGACCTCGCATGACTTCCCGTGCTCGCCCCAGCCGGGCGTCCAGCTCGGCGCGATACTCGTCCACGTCGATCACTCGTCCGGCGACCCCCGAGCCCACCGCTGCCCATGCCACGGCCGGCGCGACCCACAGGAGCACGCGCGGGTCGAACGGCTTGGGAATGAGGTAATCGGCACCGAAGCGGAGCCGCTCGAGTCCGTACGCACGCATCACCGAATCGGGCACCTCTTCCTTTGCGAGCGCCGCGAGCGCCCGCGTGGCCGCCATCTCCATCTCCTCGTTGATCTTCTTGGCGCGCACGTCGAGCGCGCCGCGAAAAATGAACGGGAAGCCCAGCACGTTGTTCACCTGATTGGGGTAGTCCGACCGGCCGGTGGCGATGATCGCGTCGCTGCGTGCCTGGCGGGCCTCCTCCGGCGTGATCTCGGGGTTGGGATTGGCCAGCGCGAACACGATCGGCCGCTTGGCCATGCCCTTGAGCATCTCCCGCGTGACGATCCCGCCGACCGACAGTCCCACGAACACGTCCGCGTCCTTCAGTGCCTCGGCGAGCGTCCGGGCTTTCCCCCGGACGGCAAACCGCCGCTGGTATTCGTCCAGGTCGTCGCGGTCGGCGTGCACCACGCCGCGCTCGTCGCACAGCGTGATGTGCTCGCGTGGCACGCCCAGCCGGACGTAGTGCTCGGCCGTGGCGATCGCCGCGGCGCCCGCGCCGGCGAACACGACCTGGACGCTTCCGATGTCCTTCTTCACCAGCTCCAACGCGTTGAGCAGCGCCGCACCCGTGATGATCGCCGTGCCGTGCTGGTCGTCATGAAACACTGGAATGGTGAGGGTGTCGCGCAGCGTCTTTTCGATGTAGAAGCAGTCGGGGGAGCGGATGTCTTCGAGATTGATCCCGCCCACGGTCGGCTCGAGCAGTCTACAGAAACGGATCATGTCCTCCGGGTCTTCCGACCCGACCTCGAGGTCGAAGACGTCGATGTCCGCGAACGCCTTGAAGAGGATCCCTTTGCCTTCCATCACCGGCTTGGCCGCGAGCGGACCGATATTGCCGAGGCCGAGCACCGCGGTCCCGTTGGTGACCACGGCCACGAGGTTTCCTTTCGCGGTGTAGGTGTAGGCCTCCTCGGGCCGGGCGGCGATCTCGCGGCACGGCTCCGCCACCCCGGGGGTGTAGGCGAGGGACAGGTCGCGCTGGTTCTTGAAGGGCTTGGTAGGCGAGACCTGGATCTTCCCAGGGCGGCCCTGCGCATGGTAATCGAGGGCCTCCTGGCGACGGATCGACATCGAGGACACAAGTCTTTCGTTGTGAAGGACTTATGCTATCTGTCCAGATCACTCCTGTCAAGCATCGCGCCGTCACCTGATCCGGATCACGCTGAGCCGCGGCCCGACCGCAGCAGCCAGGGGGGTGCCGGGGCCACGGTCGAACAGCAGCGTGAACGCCCCCGCGCCCGGCCCTTGGAGCGCCCGGTGGTACACACCTGATCCGGAGCGGAGGGTCCCGCTCAGGTTGACGGCGGTCCCGGCACTCATGGTCGGGACGAGCGGATAGGGCCGGGGGAACTGACCCGGGTCCTGCGCATTGAGCGACGCAAACGTTCGCGTGCGAAACCGCCACGACGTGTAGGCGAGCTCGGGTGGCGCGGTGAACCCCGGCAGATCGGACACCCAGTTCGCGACCGCCCAACGCGTGACCGACGTGACGAAGCTCTGGCCCGTCTGGGACGCGACGTTCACGGACCCCACGAGCGTGGTCCCATCGAGCTTGTGGGGGAGCGAGTCACCGAATTGATCCACGAGGTAGCGCACGAACAGCCAGCTCGCTCCGATTTCCGCAAGCGTGCCCTGGTCGTACTGGATCAGCAGCGGAGATGCTCCACGAGCGCTCAGGTACTGATAGCTGTCGTACACATCGTCGAAGGCGTAGTTTGAGAAGGTGGCAGTATCGCCTTGCTGCAGATAGCTGCGACCGGCGATCTCCTCGGCGTACTTCGACAACCCCTCATCAAGCCAGCCTTCCTCTGTTCGGAAGCCGGGGCGTAGCAGCACGTGTTGCGCGAAGTTGATCATGTGCTGGAACTCGTGCGTGAAGGTGCTCGGCAGGACGCTCTTCACGCCCGCGCGGCTGTGTGCGCAGCTGAGGGTCGCACTCGGGTCAGCGACGATCGAGTAGAAAATCTCCCCGTGATTCGAGCTGTCGATTGGGGCGGTGGTGTCCAGGTCGGGTGGGAAGAAGAATCCGGCGATATAGCCCGACGTAGCACACTTCGCGCTGGCCGACAGCTTGTTCACGACCCCCGTCATGAGCACGATCACGACGGAGTTGGTATCGAGGTCCGACACACCGCCGAAGGTAGCCGTGTCGAGGGGGTAGAGACGCGAGTCGAACACCTGCTTGAGCGTGTCGAAATCGGCCGAGTCGAGGCCGCCAGCGGGCGCGAGCGTGTCGACGTAGATGGCGATGTGCGCGCCGACGTTCTCGGCGCGAGCCGTGACCGCGGTGAAGTGGCTGCAATCGAGGGCCGAGCAGACCGCGAACTTCCGCAGGCTGCCCGGGGCGGGCGGGCTCACCGGCTGCGGGTTCACGGCGGCAGCCGCCGGCCCGATCGCGGGATGGGTCCGCGCCGCGGCGCCCGCTCGAGCCGCTCGGGTCCGACCAACGCGACGCAACATCCCGTCAAACTGCACGGCCACGGCACGTGGGGACGAAACCGGCTCGACGAGCTGGGCCGCCGGCATCGCCGCCGCGGCCAGGCTGGCCGTCCGCAGCTCGAACGGCGAGGACTGGCCGAAGCTCCCGGCGGCGGACTGCGGCACGATCAGGTACTCGGCCGAGTCGAGCGTCGACGCGTTGGCGGCGATCGTCACGCAGCCCCCGTCCGAGGCGGGGTCGAGCGACGTGTACGCCCCGATAGCCAGGACCAGCGGAGATGCCAGCGCGGAGCCGCACGTGGGTGTACTGGGTCCCGCGGCGCGGTCGCCACTGCAGCCGGCCGTCGCGGCCAGCGACCACATCACGAGCGGCACTGCAATCCCACGCTTCATAATACTCGCCTCCGCGCTGGCATTCCGAAACGTGCCTCAGGCTCCGATGTTCATCCGCAGCTGTACGCTGCGGGGCCGGCCGAATGATGCGCCGCTAAAGAACGCGCCCTTCAGCAGGTACTGTTTGTCGAACACATTCTCGACGTAGATCTGGGGCCGAACGACCACACCGCCAAACGCGAACGCGTACCCGGCGCTCGCGTTCAGAATGAAGCTTGGTGAGACATGGTGGAGCTTGTTGAAATCGAGCAAGCCGGTGCCTTGCGCGGAATTGGTGGTGTCGTCGGTAATCAGTCCCGACCCGTAGATGCCGGTTGCGGACGTGTAAAAGCCGTGAGCCGAGTACACGACACTTGCCACACCCGAGACGCGTTGATCGTGGTCCAGGTCGAAGTTCCCCGAGGGCGGCTCTGACGGGAAGAAGCCGCCGGTGATCGTACCATCGCCGGAGGCGTGGTTCAGGGCAAGGTTGAGGTACCCTGACACCGGCCCCCGCGGCCGGATCTCGGCGACGGCCTCGATTCCGGTGATTCGTACCTGCTCGATGTTCACCGACGTGATGATGGCTGATCCCGGCACGGTGTTGTCGTCGATACCGGGGGAACTCCGCTTGTGGTAAGCGGACAGCTTGGTGACGACCCCGAAGGGGAAGCGATGCACATACCCGACCTCGTAGAAGTCGTCGCGCTCGGGCAGGGTAGGGGCTGCCGCGACTCCCCCCTGCGCATCGCTCGTAATGGCCCGCAGATCTTCGACGTTCGTGGGGAGGAACAAGCGGCCGTAATAGACGAAGAACGTGTTCGCCGGGTCCGGGAAGAAGCTGAGCTTCACTCGTGGGCTCACCTGATGCTGGTTGCCGGCAAACGGGGCGTTGTGATTGTCGAACCGCACGCCCGTGCGCAGCTCCCACTTGTCCGATGGTGCGATCGCGGTCTGCGCGTATAGGCCGACGTCACTGCCCTTCAAGTCCGAGTTCGAGGCGGGCCCGGGGCTGCCGGTGGAGCTGACCGACGAGAAGTCTTCGTGCCCCCTGGTCAACGAGGCCAGCACGCCGGTCTTGAGCTCGAGCCCATGATGCGGCTGCAGCGTGTAATCCAGCTTGAGCCCGGCCGTGTGGAAATTGCGGTCCTCGCTCAGAATGTAGTGGGTCGTGTCGGGGGCGAACACGAACGTCGGATCGTCGGTGAGACCCGGCGTGTAGTTCAGGCTCCCGTCGCGGAAGAACGCACCCGTGAACAGCTCGGCTGAGCGCCCGCTTTCGGCCGCGCCCTCCGCAAACCGGTGGCGCCACCCGAGATTGACGAACCCGTTCACGTCCTGCTGGTGGTCGTCGATAATCCCTTCGACCGAGTCGAAGGGGACGGCGAAGCGAGTGCGGGTCCGATTCACGTCGAGGTTCACGACGTCGTGGTCCGTGGGGACAAACTGGACCTTGGCGAACCCGAACAAGTCCGAGCCGTCGTTATGAAAGTTCGAGACCGCGCCGTGCAGCGAGTCGAATGCCACCGGTTCGCGCCGCATATCGGTCGCCTGGCGGGAGCCCGAGAAGAACAGCCCGACCTTACCCGCGTTGGTGCTCACGTTCAGGGATTGGCCGTTCGTCGAGAACGACCCGCCGTAGCCGGAGGCGTCGAGATGGAACCCGCCTGAGGGAATGCGTGTGGTGACGTTGACGACGGCGGCGTTCTTGTTGCCGTACTCGGCGTCCCACCCGCCCGTTTGAAAGTCGATCTGGTTCACCACCTGCGGGTCGAACAGCTCGTTCAGGCTTCCGGAAATCCCGGCCGGGACGGGTACCCCGTCCACGTAATAGGTGTACTCGGCGTGCTGGCCGCGGATGTGGACCTCGCCCGTGGGAGCCCGGGCGGCACCCACGATGGACTGCTGCAGGATCTGCGACGTCGTGTTGGTGGGCGCGCCGTGGTAGTCGTTCTGCTTGAAGATCTGGTTGCCGGTCCGCGTGTCGACGGCGAGCGGAACGGCGGACGTGACCTCGACCGCGGACAAGTTGATGGGCAGTGGTACCAGGCGGAAGGCGACTTGCGTCTGGCCCTCCCCGACGGATACGTCCCGCGTTTCTGCGCGGTACCCGAGGTACCGCACCTCTACGCGGTACGACCCCGCGTCGAGGTTGTGGATGACGTAGCGGCCGAACGCGTCGGTCGTCGTCGTGGCAATGGTGTTTGCGCCCCTTAGGACGCGGACTTCTCCGCCGGGCAACGGGGTGCCGCTGGCGCTGTCGGCCACGGACCCGCCGACGTCGCCGTCGGCCGCCAATGCGGGCCGGGCGAAGAGGCCGGCGGCCACGAGGCACGCCAGCACACGCGCCGCTTTCCAGAAGGCTGTCGCAGTCATTTGCTCTCCCTGACGTGGATGATTCACGCGGACCGGCGCACGCTCCCGGTGACGGGAAGGACGTGGGCGGGTCGGGTTCACGTGCGGGCGACGCGCGCAACGCGGCGTCGCTAGGAGAGGGCGGGAGGTGCTCGGGGTTGCGGGTGGGGTCGGGCGAGAGGCCGCGGCTGCGCGGTTGGACTCGTCCCGGGCAACGGTCGCTCGTCGGCCACGCTGAGCCGGAGCGCACTCGGGCGGGCCGGGACGGCCGGGGCCGTGAGGAAATGACACACCGCGCAGTCCGGCGCGTGAAGGCGGGCGCAGCTCTTGGTGGTGTGGGACTCGACGTGCGGGGTGGCATGCGCGCCGGCGATGTCGAGGCGGGCGTCGGCCCACGCGGCGGCCCCCGGCAGCAGGAGCTGCAGGGCGGTGGCGAGGAGCCACGAGGCTCGAGCGGCGGACGAACGTCTGCGCATCGCGAACACTGTTACGTACAACTCAACCTGGAGTTCCCATTGGCGCCGTGATCTCCGCCACACCGCCCACGCCCAGCTTGCGCAGCAAGCCGGCCACCGCCAGGACAAGGCCGTACATGCACACGATCAGCGGGCCGGTGGGCAAGTCGGCGACGTAGGAGACCCACAAGCCGAGCAACGAGGCGAGGGCTCCCGAGCCCCAGGAAATCAGCACCAGCTTCCGGATGTCTCGCGTGAACAAGAAGGCGATCGTCGCGGGCACTACCAGCATCGTGAACACCATGAGCACGCCGGCGAGTGGCACCGAGATAGTCACCGCGAGGCCGAACGAGATGTAGAACCAGAAATCCCACCACTTGATGCGCCAGCCCCGGCGCTCCGCCTCGTCGGGGTGGAACGAGATGGTGAGGAACCGACGGCGCAAGACATAGTGAAACAGTCCTAACCCGGCGTACGCGATCGTCTTCTTGGCGATGGTCGGCCAGGTCACCCAAATGATGCTGCCTTGCAGCACGTCGCGAATCGCTTCGGCCCCGCGTGGCTCCTTGGAGGCCGCGAGGATCGCGGCGGCGGACGCGACCACGTACACGATCCCGATGATGGCTTCATGCGGCACGCGGCCCTTGCCGGCCGTCCGGGTCAAGGCGAATACGACGGCGCCTACACCGGTGAAAGCCAGCGACGAGATGAACGCGGTGGAGGAATCCGGAGCGACCCCCGCGAGCAGGGCCACGACGCTGCCCAACGCCGCCATCTGCGCTAGCGAGAGATCGACGAAGATCACCTCACGCGCGATCACGTGCAGCCCGAGGTAGGAGTGGATCCCCACCAGCACCATGCACGCGACGAACGGCGCCAGCATGAATTGCAACACGGTCAGGCTCCCGGGTTATTGGTTGGTGCTGGTGCCAGCCGGTGCGAAGGCACTGGCCAGTTCCGACACCCACACGTTGACCAGGTCGAAATAGGTATTGACGCCCGGCGCACCGCCCACGTTCCCCGGGACGATCACCGCCTTGGCACCGGTGCGCGCCGCGACTTCCTGCACCTGATTGCGGTCGTAGTAGTTCCCCGCAAACAGCACCGGGATGTGCCGCTCCTTCATCTCTGTAATGACTTCTTGCACGTGACTGGGCGTCGGCGGGATGCCCGGCTTCGGTTCGATGTAATCGATACAGGGAACCTGGAACTCTCGGGAGAAATAATCCCACTCCTTGTGATAGCACACCATCTGCCTGCCTCGAAACACCTCACCTTCCTTGAGCCACCCCCCCAGCCTGCTGATGAGCGGCGTGCCCTGGTACTGTTTTGAGGTGAGGAAGTCGAACAGCTTTCCCTGTTTGTCCAGGTCGGCCAGCGTCTGCCCGCCCAAGAGCTTCACGAGGTCGTCGCCGTACAGGGACCGGAAGAGCCGATCCTCAAAGTCCTTCTCCCGGGCCGAAAAGTAGTCCGTGTTTTGAGGGGAGACACGACGTAACCCTGTCAGGATGTTGCGAGCGATCTGCACGGCGTTCAGCGGGCCCGTCCAGATGTGGGGGTTCCCGAACACGTGGATATCGCCTCCCGAGCGGGAATAGCTGGCTGGGACGTCGAGCAGGTCGATTCCCGCATAGGCCGCCACATAGCCGGGCCCGCCCTCTGTCACCTTGGGGTTATTCGCTTTGTCGAGCAGGGCAGGCACCCAGAGCTCCAGGTCGAGCCCCGTTGTGACGAACACATCGGCGCTGGTGAGCGCCGGAACGAAACTCGGCTTCGGTTCCACGAAGTGCGGGTTGTCGTATCCCCCCCCGATGGACGTCACGTCGCCCCGGTCCCCCACGATTTCGCGGGCGATCGCGGCGTACGTACTGAGCGACGTGACGACCTTGACCTTGTCTGCGGGAGCCGCCGGGCTGGGAAGACCCAGGGGGACCCCGTGCATCACCGTCAGTGCAGCAAAGAGTGCCAGCATGTCAGTAGGTCTCGTGTTTGTGTGGTCCAATCGCCCAAACCGCCTGGAGGGCGAACTGGTTCGTGGCGCTAAGGCCCGCGGTCTTGGCCCAGGTATACTGCCCGCGTAGCTCCACCCACTCGCTCTGCCACAGGGTGAGTGAGGGGATCACCTGGCGAGTGATGACTCCGAACAACGGGTCTTCGACGTAGTCGTAGCTTGCTCCTGCGATCCAACGCCGGCCCAGTTTGTAAGTGGTTCCGGCGTACCTCGCCCCGGATAGTGAAGTTGCGATACAACGCCCGCTGCGGCGGTCGCCACGTCAGCCGGAACTCGAGCCCGCCCACTTTGGTGCGCAGCGACGAGCTGGGGTTCGTGCCATAGAGGCCGGTGCCGCCGATCTGCATGTACGTCGAGGGCGAGAGCTGCCAGAAGTTGAGCAGATGGACCAAGTAGGTCGGTCGCGCGCTGCCGCCGAACAGCTCTGCATCGCTCGCGCTCCGGGTGACCTGGGCGGTGACTTCGTGCGTGCCCAGTCCGCCAAACGCGCGATAGAGTGAGATACCCGTTCCTGCCAGGCCATCTTCTCCGAGGTACGCGCGCAGTGCGAGCGGGTACTCGGTCTCCGGCACCGCGTGCAGGTGCCAGCGATTCAGCTCGCCGAACTGCTGGCGGAACTTGCCGATGTCGAAGCGGATGTGCCCCGGCAAACCCGTCCAGTACGCGTAGCCTTCTTCGACGCTCACCGAGCCGTTCTCAAGGCTGACGAAAATCTTTGTGTTGGAGTAGGGGTCGAGCGCCGACTGAAATCCCACCTCGAACTCCCGGGCGTCGAAATTGTCTCGCTGGACCCCCCGGGTGGTGCCGTAGGCCCGCACGTCGCCGGTCGCACTGATTTCGGGATTCAGCTGGGCCTGGTTCCGCTCTCGGCCGATGAACCGGGTCCGCTGCGCCGTGTCGGCTTTCATCTTCGTGGTGTCCGTGCCCGCGGCGGCCGCGGCGGCGGCGCGCAGCGCCGCGAGCTCGTCGGTCGCTGTGGTGTCCTGCTTGGCGGGCGCCGCTCCGACGCGCCCCCCCCCAACCTGCGCGCGCAAGCTGTCGAGCCGGGCCTTGAGCGCCCGAACCTCCGTCGCGAGCGAGTCGACCCGACGCTGGTCCGCAGGTTGCTGAGCGGACGACGGCGCGGCCAACGCGAACACGGCGGCGAGCGCAGCCACGACGGCCTGATGATGTCGAGTCATGCTGGAAATCTCCCGTTCCGGTGTTCCAAGCAGGCGTCCCGCCGGGGGCGGGCACGCGCGGGCGGCGGGCCGGCACAAGCCGGCCGCTAGGCGCTAGGAACGGGAAGTGGGCGGGGCTCGGGGTGGGGCGGTAGAGTGGTCGGGACGGCGGTACGGCGCGACGTCGCGCGCGATCGGACGCCGATCGATGGTCGCGGCCGCCGTGGCTTGCGCGCGCACCGGCGGCGCCGTCACCTGCGACCCGGCGTATTGGCACAGCGGGCACCGCAGGCCGTCGTGCAGTGCGACGCAACCCGCCCCATGCTGTGCCTCGATGTGCGCCGGCGCGCTGAGCCGTTCCGACGCGTGCGCCAGCGGCACCGCACCTCCCGCGAGCCCCTGCAGCACAAGGAGCAGCGCGGCGAGGCGCCTGGTCGAGCGATTGGGGGTCGTCGTCAGTGCGATCACGCCCTGCCTACGGTTTGCGCAGTACGACCGTTGGGGCGACCGCCGCGCGCGTAGGCGCGCAGCCGCCGCAGCATCCGCCGGTCGTGACGGATGGGATCGTCGCCTTTCGGCGTCTCGATAATCTTAATCACCAGCGCGAAGCGCGGGTCCCGCATGATGCGCCGGAACGGCTCCGGTCCGATCGTGCCTTCCCCAATCCATTGGTGGCGGTCGAGATGCGAGCCGGGCGCGCCCTTGGAGTCGTTG
>WNFQ01002311.1_pt1 | contig 26520 bp, 21 predicted proteins | sample 5400171 | NCBI WGS metagenome assembly WNFQ01 (sample SAMN13153356, study PRJNA577476) | soil metagenome | isolation source: 20 cm soil under Madrone tree | place: USA:California | collected 2016-06-14
TTTCTTTTTGAACTCTGCGATCCGCGGCAAAAGCCGTCCTCTCTTTTTTATTTATTCGCTAGCTCGAGCAGAATCGGGTCAGGTCGGCGGGGCGGGGCGGCTGTGGCTGCGGCTGCAGCAACAATTCGCGCGTTCGTATTGTGATGCCATGCCACGGACGCTAATATACATGGATCGTTAGTTTGGCTGATTTTACGGAGAAGACGGGGCTGTTCACGATACGATAACGATTTTTTTGATTATTAATTCGAATTGTGTCGGTTATCATATGAGGAGGAAAAGGTACATTAAGGATAATGTGTGTGTGTGTGCCAGTGACAGTGAGGGGTGGGAGGGGAAGTGAGTAGGTTTGGGTTTGAGGAAGAGGAGAGGAACCAATTCCGTGCCTTGAAATACCGGATCGGTGCATCCGAGTGCATGTGGTGCACCAAACGAAGCGCTGCGATATCCATATCCTAGGATCTCGGGGACAAACTGGCAGCCCGCGATGGATGGAGCTTGATTGGCACGGCGTCACACTAGTGCTGTCTATACTGTACGTACGTTTTTTACTGTACTACTCACACGAAGTCACAGAGCTGTCAGAAGTATAGAGATAGAGATAGAGATAGAGATAGAAAAGACGATAAAGAGAAAATTACCTCCGAATAGAAGCAGGAAGACGATTGGAAGCAGAATATGAAGGTTTACAGTATCTTCGTCTTGCCATCATGATCATGACCTTGAAGCTGTCTACCGTGTTTTGGGAACGATTTATGAAATATAGAGGAAATCAACAGGCTTTTTTTACACAGTTAAGTGTTGTGTTGTTGCTTGCGGCGATCGGACAGACGGAAGCTTTTGGGCGGCTGCTATGGATCAGCCCAGAAGCGGAGGAACGGCCAAGTTGGATTAGAAGAGGGGCTCGGAGCGCATAACTTCATCCGAGATAATGTAGTTCCAGCCCCCACCATTACGCGCTCGTCGGGTGCCTGTTTCCTTGGTCTACGGTGCTATAGGAAAACCCCGCTGACGAGATGCAGTGGAAGGACAATGTATTACAAAGCGCGCGGCGACTCAACCACATAACCCCACAGGGACGGAGAACGGGCCCAGCCCTGCACAAAGTCTCGTGATGGGGATAGATGGCGCTCAGGATCGCATGGGAGGAAGGAGGAAAGAGTCTGGAATACAGAAATGACACGCCACGTATTTCGGACATATATGCCATCCTAAAGTGGCTAAAGCATATACGATGCCATCACCTGCAGTCATCGGCGGCAGTGATGGTTCGTTTCTCTATCGAAAGGTGATGCTGAGATTGAGAGAAGACGAAAGTAGAAGTGTGGAGCAGTGGGACTAGTCCTTGTACGTACGTACTGCAAAATGAATAGGTCCGCGTGCTGGAAGGAGACTTGGAAGTAGGTCACTCTCAACCAACATGCCAGCGGCGCGTAATTGTATAACAATCTTTGCATCCTGGCTGTGTCAGTGGGGCTGCACAACCCGACAGCGCCGCAGTTCCAATCGCAGCGAGTACTGCTGACGGGGAGCCAGACATAGTAAGACTGTTGCCAAATTACTTGATTCCTTACCGCGATCGATCGCTCAAAACAAAGCGGAAGACATACGGGTTGGAAACCAAAGTTTATCCGAACACTCCCCCCTTGGATAAGGGTAGTAGGGCCTGATCTTAAGGTACCTTGCAATGTGATGTTCATATGCGATAACTGACATAGCACATGACTCAAAGGAAACTGAAAGAAAACATCCCACCGAATTGGAATAGCTGGCGCCGACACAGGTCAAATCGACGAACTTCATGAGGCCACATGATTTTTGAGGTGAGATCTCACCAAACGGACACACATAAAAGGGGATGGAGTGTCACAGGGAGAAAGTGGTGCGGGACGGGGCGGACAGGGACGGAGACAGGACCATCATTGAGTGTCACGGAAATAGTCGATGATCTGATGGCGCATTGGAGTGACGCCTCACAACTGAGGGGAGATTAATCATGTGCAATGCTGTGGGCATAGGGGCCAGACTCGGACGTTGTCGTTGTGTTTAAGAAGCATCATGTTGGAGTGGAGTGAGAGGTGGGGCCCTCCTCACATAGGCAGCTGCGCTTGGAAAATGTGCGGGTACGTACCCAAATTGGGAAATTAGGAATGATTGGTGCTACACCAAGAAGGCAGCGGCACTCACGCACAACAATCTGGTGTATATATCTCCTCTTGGCGACATCGCTTGGACGATCGGGCGTAGGGAAACAGCAGATTGATTATCGATGTGCTAAAAGGCGAAGGACGTCGCAGCACGCAGTTATGACTGAATGGATCGCGGCAGATGGCGTAAACGCCATTAACACACGACCTTCACTGCCACAGAAAATGAGAGCGCGGTTGGTGATGGAACTCTTGGGTCCCTATCGGTAACTGGACTGGAACGGAGAAAATAATGTCATACGATATGGGTCGGGTAAGGGATACCTTTCTCTTGCGTTTTCGTGCTGGACGCCCCACGTTGCAACATCTTCTCTGTGACATGGCTGTTGATAACTCTTGCCGAAACATGAGGAGAAACTGGCTATCAATAGGGATTATTCGTTGAATTCCAAAGGTTGTCCCTCTTCATGATGAGGTCAACTTGCATTCAAAGCCTTTGCGGGTAGACATAATTGGACCTCATGTCATATAACAAGTTGGCGGGACACTGCGCCTCAAGGTATGGTCGTTGTAGGTGATCGAGTAACGAGTGGACTAGTGGACTGAACAAAGGCGGAACGAGGCAAGCCAGAGTAAAAAAAAAGCCCAGATTACATAACCTGGTCACGAGGACCGTGGAAACTGTCCAAGCATCTGTCTTGCCCGAAGTCGGCTTCGCTTCGGCGATAGTGAGAGCCTAATCGGTCACCAGGGCATCTTACCGATTCTGACGTGGTGGTTCGTGATGGTCGATTTGCTTTGTGTCACCTGCACCGTCGTACTGAGAGAGAGATTATCGATCAGCGAGCACACGCGTACCCGACCAAGTCTGCGGCTTTACCCGGCCTGCTTTTTAGCAAACCAATTCCACGTTTTGGCACTTCGGATGGCCCCGTGCTTGTCGTTTTGGCCACTCGAGCATGATGTCGACACACTGAAAAGGCATACTCAGCTTCCTTATCCAACGCAAAAGAGCCCGGTTGGATGTTGTCTTGTGTCTTTTTCCCATGTAGATGCCATGCGTGTTTCGTTTTCTGCAAGCACTCAACCTACTCATCGAAGGCCGGACCAGATGTCATTTTTTCATCGGCTTCCTGATTTTGCCGCGGCAATCGCACAAGGGATCGACTCGAGGATGAGGCTCAGCAATCATGCTTCACCTTGTCTGTATGACAAGCTCGTCGCCATTCTTGTTTATCTTTGATCTATCGCCTTAGTTTTCTAATCAACTTCCTTCGTACTGTATCTCCTCTCATCGCCACAAGGTTTTTACTCTCACGGGACATCGGTAAGGCATGAGTATCCGTACTAACGTCCAGTCCCTGCCTATATGTGGCTATAGCTTCTCAAAAATTTTATGCTTGGATATCGAGCTTCCTCGTGCTCGTCCAACTCACGGCCAAGGCTCATACCCAGGTGAACGGCCATGTAGCAAGATGTCCATGATACCCCTCACGAGACACCGTGACCACGTGTTACCGAGAAATTGTTTTCCCTCATCTCAGCCAGGACAATGTCTACTTATCCTCGATGTGCCGACTCTTTCGGCCATCTCTCTCGAGAAAGCGCGTCCTCGTGGACTTACCGCTCTCTACTTTATTTTTGTGGAGCGTTTTTGCTTATAGTTTGGGTTGTTGGCTAGGCGGCATAAAAGAGCCATCTCTGTTGCGGTTCGACCGAGCGGTCGAGCAACTAGCCTACAGCTTTGTTCTTTCGTGTTATCCTTCCAAGTTCTCTACCTCTTCGTCATGAAGTTCATATCCGCATCGACTGTCGCACTCGGCATACTTCTCGCTGGGAGCGCGAACGCCGTGACCTACGAGGTTACCGACACTTTCCGAGGCGCCTCATTTTTCTCCGGGTTCTCCTTCTTTTCTCAGGCCGATCCGACACATGGACACGTGTAAGAGAAGTGCCACTATCGCCCGTTTCTAGCTGACGACATCGTTTGATCGTGCAGTAACTACGTGACCCAGGAGCAGGCGCGTAGCCGCGGACTCGCCACAGTGAACGGCAATAGTTTCATCCTGCGCGCGGATGACACTACCACGCTCAGCCCTGGTGGGAATGGGCGCGACTCGTTCCGCATCATCTCGAATAACAGGTATGGCACGCATGTCTCAGTGTGAGTCAATCGTCAATGTCAATTTTCTGGTCGGTTCTAATCACGACGTTGGTCGGCGATGGCTGCTCCCACAGTTTCGACGTGCAACACATGCCACAAGGTTGTGGGTGAGTTTATATCGGGGTATTTATCTCTCATTTTTGGTGCTTAGATTACCCAAACTTTCATTACAGGACGTGGCCTGCTATTTGGGAGGTTGGTAATAACTGGCCGAATGGGGTACGTCTTATAAACCAAACTGTGTCGTTTAATCTCAGATTGTCATGATGACTCGCCCGCCCTCACAGGGTGAAGTAGATATTGTCGAAGGTGTCAATGATCAGGGGCCCAATGCCTCGTCTTTGCACACGGGTCCAGGCATGTGGCTAGCAATCACTGCCATTACCCAATTTGTTATGGATAGAACTGAACTCGCTTTCAGGGTGCACTATGCCACCTGTTCGCTTAGAGACCGGGTAAATGTTCACCTACGAATCCATGTTGTTGAAGTAATCGCTGACACGACCATTTCCTTCTCCCTATGCCCAACAGTACCCCCACCGGATCGGACTGCGACGCTTATTCCAACAGCAATGCTGGTTGTGGCGTGCAGACCACTATCCCAAACAACTGTGGACCCGCATTCAACGATAATGGCGGCGGATGGTACGTGAAGCCAAACCAGCCCCTTCACTTTTCCCCGCAAGACGAGAGCTTGATACTTCATATTTTCCCCCACTTTGCCTGCAGGTACGCGATGGAGCGTACGTCCACGTTCATCAAGATCTGGTTCTGGCCGCGACATGTTAGCGACGTCCCGTCGGACGTACGTAACAGCAACTCCGACTCAATCAACACGGATGCGTGGGGTACTCCCACCGGGTATTTCCCGAGCACCCAGTGCGACATCAACAGTAAATTTACTCCTTCGAACATTATTGTCAACCTGACGTTCTGTGAGTCCTTACTCATACTTATACGGCATATTGCCACTGAATCCCAGTGGTATTCAGGTGGAGACTGGGCCGGCGCTGTTTATGGCTCTTCGGGATGTCCGGGTACCTGCGAAGGTATGTTGCGTCGGTGGTTGTGTGGTTGGATAAAGTGGCAAACAAGCGTCGCTGACTCTGAAAAAAATACAGATTATGTCAACAACAACCCTGGAGCGTTCTCAAACGCGTACTTTGAGTTTAACTCGGTGAGAGTGTACCAGTAGATAAGAAGTCCCCCAACTGTCTGCCAGCGAAGAGTCCTGGTTAGGCTGGTTAGCGAGACAAATGTGTGGATATGGACCAGCGTGAATCTGGGGAAAGCAGTCTTGTATTAGAAACATTGTAAATAAATAAAGCAATCTTTATAGGAACGGCCCTGGGATGCGCGTACCATAGTAAGGTATTCTGTAGGACGGCCTTGTGATCACGTGACCTTTCTGCATCTGAAGATTTGAAGGGGTGACTGGTGGCCCTTCAGATGCATTTGTCTCCCGTAGCGTGTACAAGGCAGCACAGAGGCAGACTCATACAGTAAAGTACGTAGTATGTTTATGGTAAACATACTACATACTTTACCGTATGTGTCCGTCTCTGTGCTCCTTTGTATGCGCATATAGGATAACCACATTCTAATGTGGTTTTTTTTAAAAAAACGATAGAGTCAATAGAGCGCTTTTGCACTCTTGGCACTATGACATACGACGCACGGCTGGCGTGACAGCATTAAATTTGACTACAGTACTATTTCATCCCCGACATCAGCACAGAGCAACCTCCACCGTCAAACCTCTATCCATTTTTATTACAGTTTTCCAACCAAGACGACCCACGCATGCACAAATCCGGTTTTTACCTTCCCAGGCCCAGAATGGGGCCGCAATATGCATGTTATGTCAACGATGTCATAGGAGTGTGCGTCCTTTGCCCTTCTGTTTTTTTCATGCTACATGACAATATCAACTTGGGGCCGATGTGGCACTCGGCCACGGCACCAACCGAGCACCTCCACTGTCGACCTTCCGCCCGCCATTCAACTACGTACCCATCTCAGCCACCTCACTTCGAATCCGACAAATCATGGTTATGTACTGCAGCCTCGAGTATCTAGTATGCATGCTGCGCGACTTCTATATCTCTCTTCCGAGTCTGCCTATCGAAACCCCGCGCCGTCCTCCTTTACGGCCTTCTACTGCCTGTGCTCAACCACTATCCACCTAAACCCATCCCAACTCTCGTGCTGATCCCAAATTCTGGCTTCCCGCTGCCCCATACGCCTGTGTTGTTGATGTACTGGGTCAGGCCAGTACATCGACAACACTGGCATACGGGGCAGCGAGCTCATCCACAGCCAGATAGTGCAGGTCGGTACCGTTGACCAGGTAAACTGTCGATGATGCAGCATCGTTAAACGATATTGTTATTCAGAGAGAGCCTGTTGGTCTTCACAGCCACGACCGTTGTCGAACACGGCAAGAGGTGTTGTCTCGGAACCCACTGTACGCACTACCCAGAAATAGAATGAGACTAGGTAGTGAAGATGAGATCGAATCGAACGCGCACACCGGTATAGCCCGAGGAATAAAGGTGAGCCACTAATACGGTTGATGGAGTGCGAACAAAGCAATTGAAATGAATCTGGGAGCGGTAACTGAGCTGTACCACATGGAGCAACTTGAAATGACTTCCGATCCAACTACTCCTAGTCACCTGTATCGTATAAATCGTGGGCGATCCTTGCTCGGGAGACAGGCGGCACCAAAATTTCGAGCAGTGACAGAGCAAGGACCGGACATCGAATTTAGCACATGGGCCCTACCAGTATGTGGCGTGTGACACGACATATGGCCTGTTGGAGGTCGGGTATTTTGAAGCTCTTTCACTAGTACCGTAAGCATTTGTCAGATTAAGGCTTAAAGCAGGTCTGCCAGTGTCTCCCGCTCACGGGCTTGTGCCCTCTTCAAGCCCGAGGGTGTGGAGTGCTGAGAATCTGGAATTCATCGGATGGAAGCAGGACTGACGATTGACGTACCAAAGGAAGAAGCTCTTTATCGGAACGAATAAAGAAGATCTAGGTAAGGGTATCTACAAGGCTACAACTAGGTCCACTGGTATGACATGCATCACGAGACACCGTCATGACGGCCGCACCGAGGAACTAGTATTCTTCCTTCCTATCAGCCAGGACCGACCCCTACTTTTCAGATGTCTCTCATCCTTGTGGAATTTTTACTCTGTTGCTGGATGTACAGTATAAAAGAGCCATGATCCTCCGCTGCTATCGATGCGATTAACTACGCCTACTCCCTGTGTTTTCTTCTCGTACAATCTTTCCAAGTTCCGCGTCTTCGTTATGAAGTTCATGTCCGCATCAACTGTCGCCTTGCCATTCTCCTTGCTGGGAGAGCGCGCGCCGCGACGTGCAAACTCAACAATACTTTCCCAGGCGATTCGTTATTCTCCGGGTTTTCCTTCTATTCTGGGGCCGATCCGGTGCACGGACACGTGTAAGAGTGGTGTTATCGTTGCACCCCGTTTCTCGCTAATGACGTTGGTTGGCCCGTGCAGTAACTACGTGACCCAGAAGCAGGCGCGTAGCCGTGGACTCGCCACCGTGAACGGCAACAGTTTCATTCTGCTTGCGGACAACATTACCAAGGTCAACTTGGGCGGGAATGGACGCGACTCGTTCCACATCGTCTCGAACGATAGGTATGGCACGCATGCCTCAGTGTGAGTCAATCGCCAATGATGCCAATCTTCGTGCCGGCTCTAATCACGATGTTAGTCGGTGCCGACCGCTCCCACAGTTTCGATGTGCAACACATACCACAGGGTTGTGGGTGAGTTCTATGTCGGAGCATGTTTTTCTTACTTTTGGTGGTAAAATGGCGCGATATTCGTACAGGACGTGGCCTACTATTCTGGAGCCTAGTGATAATCGACCGAATGAGGTAGGTCTTATGAACCTAGCAGCATACTGCATTCACGGGTTGTGATGACGATTACCTGCCTACCCCCAGGGTGAGGTAGATATTATCGAAGGTGCCAATGATAATGATCAAGGGCCCAATGCCTCGACTTTGCACACAGGTCCAGGTATGTGGTCGGTAGTTACTGCTGTCGTCCAATTTGTCACGGCCAGAACGGAACTCGCTTTCAGGGTGCACTATGCCGCTGGATCGCATAGAGGCTGGGTGAGCGTTCACCGACGAACCCATGTCGTCGTAATGGCTGACCGCAATCATTCTTTTTCCCGCAGTCTCCAATGGTTTCCCTACCAGCTTCGACTGCTACACACTCGATAACGGCAATGACGGTCGTCGCGTGCTGACCATTGTCCCAAACAGCTTTGGACCAGCTTTCAACGACAATGGCGGCGGATGGTGCGTGAAGCCAGCCAGCCCCTCATTTACTTCTTCCCGCAAGACGAGAGCTGGACACTTTCCTTTTTTCTTTCTCCGCCTTATGTGCGGGTACGCGATGGAACGTACGCCCACCTCCATCAAGATCTGGTTCTGGCCGCGACATGCTAGCGACATCCCATCAGACGTGCATAGCGGCAACTCCGGCTCGATTAACACAGATGCATGGGATACACCCACAGCATATTTCCCGGACACACTGTGCGACACCAAAAACAAATTCTCTACCTCGAACATCATCATCGACCTGACATTCTGTGAGTCCTTATTTCGTCCGTATACGTTGTCACTGAAATCTGTGGTATTCAGGTGGAGAGCTGGCTGGCTTGACCTATAGCATTTCAGGATGTCCCGGTACCTGTAAAGATTCCGTCGACAACAATCCGGCCGCATTCTCGAAGGCTTTGCGAAGAGTTGACAATTACCTCATCATACAATGATACAAGTTCTCTGGCTTTCAATTACGTCCTGTGGGTGCGGTTTCTTCATCAAGCCCGTGAATGCCGCCCCTGGTGCGGACCGTGGCTGACTGAATTGGGTTGTTCGGTCTGCGGTTTCCGTACGCACACACAATATCACAAGTTATGCTGCTGACCTTCTCGGGAATGAGGAAGTACACATACGATAACAGCGCCATTATCTCTGAGATCGAATCTACTCTAATATGAACGCACTAGACAACTCAAGACAAACTGCTGACACTACATCCACATAAATATCCAATCTACTGCACACCAAAACCGCTCGTGCACTGTGGGCATTTCACAGTGTAATCCAAAATTCAGTTGCTCTTGACCAACCAATCAATTGAAAATGTCCACAATGGAAGTCCCAATCGCCAGCGGGTCACACTGGTCACGCTATATCACTTCCCCTCAGTCAGTTATCTCGATCTCGCCTTTCCTCCGACATGCCCGACATGCCCGCCTCCCCATTACATCCTTTCCACGCACGGAAACTCTCCTACATGCCCGCCCGCATCCCCTTCTCGCATCCACAACCGCTAATCGGCCTAATCCATGCTGGTCTTTCTCTTTCCCAGTCAACATTGGTGGATTGTTTTGTGGACTGTCCCCTGTTTAGCGTCGGAATGTCGATTGTTCAAGAGATCAACTGCTACATCACCACCTGGGCCCCTAACACGCGATTATTATCATCCACTAGTTACATTACGCAAACTATATGCTCGCATTACAACGTAAAATTCCGTGTTCCATTCCGCCGAATCGGGAGAAGTCACAAAGAATACCTAATTATGTTACAACATCCAATTTGAAAGAAACCACGAAACCCGAACGTACGGAGAAGACTCTAGTAGCCAGGTAACGTGTAAATCTGGAACGAAGATGACCTTGAAAAGTTTAAGTGGTAAGTGTTTTACATCTCGAAGTGATACAACCAAAGATAGATGCCAGTATAAAGCCCGTGAAAATGATGAGTACATAAAAATCGGAACGAGGTCCATTCAGGTATCAGCTAATGTCGCATGAGTGGAATCGCAGTCTCCGATAGACCACGAACGACGGTGTCACGAATCATCCTCGGACCTCACAGTGGTTGATATGGAAGAAGTAAGAGGAGAATGTCGAGTTCGGCGGACCTTCGAGTATGCAGGTGGAAGTTCGATCGTCTCAGGCTCACCCTCGCCTGACGAACCCTCGTTAAGATCGGCGTCGTCATGCTGAATAATGTTGACGGGCCGAAAATGAGAGGATGCGGCGCTTTTTCGAGTCGTCGTTGTCGTCGTGGGTGTTTGCGGGCACTGAACACCTACCATTCCGGTACCAGATATTGAAAGAGGGCGATCTTGTGCGAACACAGCTTCAGACATCCCTCTGACAGTCGGATCGGGAAGAAGGAAAGGTTCTGGTGCGTAGTAGTGAGGAAGATTGTGCCAGTGATTCTCTCCGTTTCCATCTTCCTCATCTTGGATAACGTTGACCGGGCGCTGTTTCGAGGGTGTGTAGAATGGCCGTCGCCGAATGAACCAGAATGCACAGCTGGCCGAAACGAGGAGAACAGCAGCGCCCATCACGCCGCCTGAAAGGAGAAAACTAAATGATAGGTCAATCAAATAGGGTCGAGATTACGCACCGACAATTGCGCCGGTATTACTTTAAGTAAAATAAATCAGCGGATCAGATGTGGCGATTTCCGTTAATTGCAAATTCGCTCACGAGGATGAATGAGTCACACCACTATTGCTCGCCGGCTCCCCAATGCCAGCAGTGGGATAACTTCCTCGGGGGCTTCCAGGTGTGGAAGAAGGAGAATTAACATTCAGACACGAGTTATTCGGCGTGTCTTCAACGCTGAATAAAGCTTTACCGCCGGATCCAATTCCTCGATCGTCGTTCCCGATGAAGAGGACTTGGGTCCCACTGGCGATGTTAACAGTCCAATTGAAGCCAATCGAATTGAATCCAATATCGGTGCCATTATTATAAGAAAGTGAATCTCGAGGAATGGCGAAGGAGGTGCCACCTAGGATGGTGCCGTAAAAGTTGACGGTTCTACATGTCGTGACCGACGAAAACATTTAGAACGCACTGAATTACGAAAGATCGATGAAGAGACGCACCCATTAACGGTAAGTGGATCCCAATACAGCCGTACCGATTCACATTGAGCGAGTCCAATAGGCGCGGTGTAAAAAAACCAAGCGACTTGCCCGGACTGAGAGGAATTGTAACAGCTCGAATCGGACGATGGGAGAACGGTGATAAGAGTGCTGGTGCCACCGGAACCAAACCCGCTCTTGTCGCTGACCTGAAAATAGTGTGGGGCGACATGAGCAAATGACGGGGAAAATGTGGCGGGACGCGGACCACTGCGACGAAGGAGGAATTTCCCGGATAATCGAGGTTGAAAGATAAGCTATTCCCAGAAAAAGGTATGTCATGGATTTTGCGAAATTCGGTGGTATTTTGGAATGGTTTTGGTCCAGTGGGGAAGAGGAGAAGACTGTACGGAGGTTGACCAGAACCTTGGATGGAAAGAGTGAGGTTCTGACATTGACGGGGCTGAGAGGTGAATTGCCAGGAATATGCATAGGCAAGGAGGGGGAATAATAAAAGGGAGGTCAGTGAGGAGGGTATCTTCATGGCTCTGGGCAAGTTTTACAGCGATCCCTCGGAAGGGGGGTACAGCTTGTTTAGCCATGATATATGGGCTAATAGCGAAGGGTGGGAAATGATCGATGATCTCCAGTACGTATTGGTTTGGACCATTATAGTAAGAAGACAAGTGCAGAAGAGCGGTGCATCAGCTTACATAACGTGATGGTTCCTAAATGAAAAGGGGGCAGAGCGTCCACTACAAACGCGAGAGAGCACAGTAGGACGAAACCAAAATCACCTTTTTCACAAGTGAGGGGGCAATGACACTAACGTGTTATCAATAATGAGCGTTCAGACGCACGGACCCATCAGCCACGTGTTCGACTTGGAGGCTTACCGCGCTTACCACTGGCACCAGATACCTGCCTTCACTACCTCGCCCGCCTCTCCTTTTTCCCTCCCGTTTCTTCTTTTCTTCATTCTTTTGGCAACGACGATTAAGCCTAGCTACAGCGCGCCAGCAGTATGCACCCCCCTACTACTCATGATCAGTCCAGTCCTAGTCATTTGAACTCATTTCTTGACACTTTACTGACGATTTTCTTTACAATTCTCGACATTTTCCTGTATGACCGGCGCAGCGTTTACGCGCGCATCCACTCACTCCGGACGTCGCCCCCACTGATTCGGACCTTCTAGTTGGGACAGTCTCAGCCCTCGTACTCGTCGAGCACGGCGTCGTGTCGAATTTTCCTTTCCTTTTCTCTTCCTCGCGTGCATCAGATTCCATGCCCTTCCCCGTCTTCGATCCGAACCGCTTTCCACACCATTCCTGTCGGCATGTCACTCTCTGTCTTCTCGTCTCTCCCTCTCTCCGTTCTAGACGACATTCCCACTCTTGCAGCCAAGTTTAGCTATTACACGAGAACTAGCCTTTTTTCCCCCACCCTGTCAACAGGTATGCGATGGAGCTGTGGCGCACACCCATGTTCATCAAGATCTGGTTCTGGCCGCTGCGTGCGTCACAGCAACTCTGGCCGATAAAAATGAAAACATGGTGTACACCCACGGCGTATTTCCTGCAGGGGTCTAAAGTGGCCTATTCTCCGGTTAAGTTAAAAAGTACTGGATGTGCACTGGCACGCACAGCAATGCACGCACGGAAATCAGAGTCCTGTCATGCCATAATATGAATACTGTAGGTATAAAAGGGTGTCGAGGCAGTGTGCCCGAGCCAGCAGAGAACTGTCCGAGAAGTCCGAGAAATGAAAAACGAGCGGCAAAGTCGAAAGCAATGAGAGCTAGGCCACAGAGAGAAACTAAACTTGTAGGAATGAGAGGAATCAAAGCTGAGATGCTCTGGAGCAGTCCATATGAGCAAAGCCACACAGCCCACCTCACAGTGAGTGTCAATGATAATAATCAAGGGCCCAATGCCTTGGCTTTGCACACAGGTCCAAGTATGTGGTCACTGAGTGTCCCTTTCCATTAGGGAAAGGGACCTTTTTACCCCCACCTCTCTATGAGACTTGTAATAGACAGCATTTGGGCTGGTTCTCTTGTGTGAGCCCTTGAGAGCATCAGTAATAAATCACATCAGCAACTTAATATCCCCCTACACCCTCCTTAAGGTGAGCATATTACACCCAGGCACCCCTGTGAATCCACAGGCAAAGTTGGCTAACATTGTCCTGCAATTTTGTTGAGACAGATGTGATAATCAGGTGGTTTCTTCATTGAGACTATGAATGGCACTCCTGGTGCGGACCGTGGCTGACTGAATTGGATTGTTCGATCTGCGGTTTCCGGACGCACAAGACAGTATCAAGTGATGTTGCTGACCATCTCCGGAGTGACCTAGTGACCTCTGAAATTAATTTACATTACAAAGCAAACTATATGTTCGCAACGCAAATTTCATTATCCCATTCCGTCGTATCGAAGGAAGTCACAAAGATTACTTATTTATACTACAGCATCTAATTATTGAGGGGAAGGTTCTAGTAGTCAGGTAACGCGTAAACCCCGGGAACGAAAAGGTTCTTGAATGTCCAAGTGGTAAGTGTTTTACACCTCGAGATGGTACAACCAAAGATAGATGTCCAACGTAAAGTCCGTGAAAATGATATGGTATATATAAAATCGAAACAAGATCCATTCAGGTATCAGCTAATATAGCGTGAGCGGAATCGCAGTCTGCGATAGACTACGAACGACTGCGTCATGAATCATCCTCGGACCTCGCGGTGATTGGTATGGAAGAAGTAAGAGGAGAATGTCGAGTTCGGTGGATGTTCGAGTACGCAGGTGGAAGTTCGATCGTCTCAGGCTCACCCTGGCCTTGGCCTGACGATTCCTCGTTAGGATCGGCGTCGTCGTGCTGAACAATATTGATGGGTCGTAATTGAGAGGATGCGGCGTATTTGCGGGTTGTGGTTGTCGTCATGGGTGTTTGCGAGTACTGAACATCTAGCGTCCCAGTACTAGATGTTGAAAGAGGGCGATCTTGTGCGAACACAGCTTCAGACATCCTACTGAGGCTGATAGTCGAATCGGGAAGAAGAAAAGGTTCCAGCGCGTAGTTGTGAGGAAGATCGTGCCAGTTATTCTCCCCGTTTCCATCTTCCTCATCTTGGATAACGTTGACCGGACGCTGTTTCGAAGCTTTGTAGAATGGCCGTCGCCGAATGAAACAGAATGCAATGGCGGCTGAAACGAGGGCGCCAATCACACCGCCTGAAAGAAGAAAAATAAACGATAGGTCTCCTTAGATAGGGTCGCGGGTACGCACCGATAATCGCGCCTGTATAACTTCAAGTAAAGAAAATCAGGGTATCAGATGTGGCGCTTTCTATTAATGGCAAATTCACTCACGAGTGAGTCACACTTTTATTGCCCGTCGGCTGGCCAATGCCAGTGGGATAACTTCCCGGGGGGGTTCCAGGTATGGAAGAAGGGGAATTAGGGTTCATACAACCCTCCGCCGCCTCCATAATGCTGTATAATTCTTTACCACCGGACGCAATTCCTCGATCGTCGTTCCCGATGAGGAGAAGTTGGGTCCCACTGGCGACGTCAACAGTCCAATTGAAGCCAAGAGAATTGAATCCAATGTCGGTGCTATTGATATAAGAAAGTGGACTTTGAGGAATGGCGAAGGAAGTACCACCTAGGATGGTGCCGTAAAAGTTGACGATTCTACAGGGCAGTACATGTCGTGATCAGAACACATCGAATTACGAAAGACCGATGAAGAGACGTACCCATTAACGGTAAGTGGATCCCAATACAGCCGTACCGAATCACATTGAGCGAGTCCCGAAGGCGCGGAGGACCAATACCAAGCAACGTGCCAGGACTGAGAGGAATTGTAACAACTCGAGTCGGACGATTCGAGAATGTTGATAACAGTGCTTGTGCCACCGGAACCAAACCCGCTCTTGTCGCTGACCTGAAAACAGTGTGGGGTGATATAAGCAAATGACGGAGAAAGTGTGGTGGGACGCTGACCACTGCGACAAAAGAGGAATTTCCCGGGTAATCGAATTTGAAAGATACGCTTTTCCCAGAAAAAGTTATGTTATGATATTTGCGAAATTCGGCAGTTGGGGATGGTATTGGTCCCATGGGGAAGAGCAGAAGACTGTACGGAGGTTGACCAGAACCTTGGATGGAAAGGGTGAGATTTTGACATTGACGGGGCGGAGAGGTGAATTGCCAGGAATATGCATAGGCAAGGAGGGGGAATAATAAAAGGGAGGTCAGTGAGGAGGGTATCTTCATGGCCCTGGGCAAGTTTTGCGATGATTCCTCGAAATGGGGAGCGCAGCGTGTTTAGCCATAATATATGCAATAGCGAAGGGTGTGAAAAGACCTCCAGTACGTGTTAATTGATTAGTCAATCGTTGAGAAGAGCGGGAACAGTGCATTGGCTTACATAACGTGATGGTTCCTAAAATAAAGGAGAGTGTCCACTACAAACGCGAGAAGGCATAGAACAGGCCGAAACCAAAATCACATTTATCACAAGTGAGGGGTTAGATGACAGGTCACCAACAGTTTCTACTGCCATCATATGAAGCACTGGATGTGTTATCAATAATAAACGTTAGGACGCATCGACCAACCCCTCACGGTTGCTACGCAGTTGTTGAGGACTTTGCTTTCTTCAAGGTTATTGATTGAGTTGCCGAATCTCCCACGTCCGCGGGTCAGAGCGCCCGTCAACGTATTTTACATGTTTGACCGACCAATCAGATTGCAGTACATAGCCAACTGAATTGGTTTCCATCCATTGCGAAACGCCCAGCGCCCAGTGTCTCCTGTTCACAGCCTCACGTCAATTGCTTTGATACGCAAGAGACGCGCCTTCCTTTCCGCCTTCACTACGGTATCTCTCCTTTCCCCCTCATTTTCTTATTCTTTTGGCAACGACGATCAAGCCTAGCTTCAGCGCGCCAGCAGTATGCAGCCCTACTACGTATTCAGTCCAGTCCTAGTTATATCTTGACACTTTACCAACCACTTTCTTTACAATACTCGACAGTTTCCTGTATGACTGGCGCAGTGTTTATATGAGCATCCACTCACGCCGGACGTTACCGAATTCAGAGTATTTTCCTTTCCCTTTCTTTTTTCTTCGCGTGCATCGAGTTCCGTGTTCTTCCCCATCTTCGATTCGAACCGCTGTCCATACCTTCCTGTCGGCATCTCTCTGTTTTTCTTCTCGTCTCTTCCTCTCTCTGTTCAGGATGACATTTCCACTCTTGCAACTAAGTTTAGTTATTACACGGAAGCTGGACCCCTCTTTTTCTTTTTTCCCCCTACCCTCTACAGGTACGTGATGGAGCCGTGGCGCACGCCCATGTTCATCAAGATCTGGCTCGGACCGTGACATGCTAGCAATTTCTCATCGGACTTGCGTAGCAGCAAGTCCAGCAGGTCAACACGGAAGCATGAGTACACCCACGGTGTATTTCCTGGACTCACGGTGCGACATTGCATTGTCACTGAAGTTTGTGGTATTCAGGTCGAGACCGGGCTGTCATAACCTACAGCATCTCGCGATGTCCCGACGCCTGCAAAGGAACGTTGTGTCGGTAGTTGTGGTTGGGACAAAGTGACAAACAAGTATTGCTAACTCTGAACAAACGCAGATTTCGTCGACAACCATGTTTTCTGCAAGATTTCGGTTGAGTGTCGAGAATCTTTGTGGTCGAATACCAAGTAACCCCGTGTTCGAAACGTTGAGTAACGTTTGCAGGGCATCCTTCTCAGGAACTATTGTTCATTCGCTATTATTCCCTTCTATTGCGTCGTGCGGGACAACATGAAGTGACTTCCGATCAAGCCACTCCGAATTAGACGTAGGCGACATTACGATTTCGACAGCAACAGGGCAAAGACTAGATATCGAATCTTCACGATGTGCTCTTTACGGGATGTGACATGAAGTATGGCCTGCTGGAGGTTAGGTATTTGAAGCCTTCAAGCCTGCACTGACGATCTGGAATACATCGGATGGAAGCAGGACTGACGATCGACGTACGAAGAGTGAATAAGGAAGTCTAGGTAATGGTATCGACTATGATGTCCACTGGCATGACACACCTCATGAGATACTATGACGGCCACATGTAACCGAGGAACCAGGTTTTTTACCTTCCAATCGGCTACGACCGATCCCCACCCCTTCAGCTGTTTCTCATCCTTTGTAGGCACGTTTACTCTGTCGTTGGATATAAGCTACACTATGAAAAGAGTCATGATCCTCCGCCAGTGCTGCTATCGAGTCAACCAAAACTGCCTACTCCCTCTGTTTTCTGGTGCTGTCCCCCAAAATTTTCCGCGTCTTTGTCATAAACTTAAAGCTCATGTCCGCAACGACTTGCCATTCTACTACTCGCTGGGAGAGCGCACGCGATGACTCGGACGTACAAACTCAAAGATACATTCTAGGATGATTTTTTTCCTCCGGTTTTTCCTTCATTAACAACCACGACAAGAGTTCTGAATTCAGATAAGAGAAGTGCCATTGTTGCCCATTTCTCGCTGACAGTGTTGGCCACGCAGTAACTTCGTGACCGAGGGGGCGCGTAGTCGTGGACTCGCCGCTGTTCACGGCAGCAATTTCATCCTGAGTGCGGATGACTGTGACACTACCAATTCGCCAGCTCGTTCTATGCCTATGGACGAGACTCATTCCCGGCCGTATCTGCGATCGCTTTGGCCCTTAGAGGGTCATCGTCAGAGTTGAGGGTTATGTCAGTAACCCCGACGGAGAGTGGGGCTAGGGCTTCACTGACGGTGTTACAGGAGTCGCGTAAATCAAGGTCGTGAACGGGGGCGAACTCGGCTAGAAACGCGGCGGTATGATCATATCATCGGAGCCGTAGTGAGAGGTAATGATGTGAGCAGCCGAGACATCCGAATCACGGGAAGATTGGATAAACTGCCCACCCGCGGAGGTAGACATTGCCGAAGGTGTCAATGATAATGATCAAGGGCCTGATGCCTCGACTTTGCACTATGCCGCCAGTTCGCATAGAGACTAGGTAAGCATTCGCCTACGAACCCATTGTAAGGTGGGCTGCGCTTGTATGGACTGCCCCAGAGCATCCCCAGCATCAATCTCGTCTCATTCCCGCTGGCTCTCATCACTTTCAACTATTGCCACTCGTTTCTTAGTTCTCGGACTTCTCGGACAGTTTTTGGCTTGCTCGGGCACACTGCCTGAGCACCTTTCTAGACCTATTCATATTATAGTTTGACAGGACTCTGATAGCTGTGTGTGCACATCCTCAGTGTACAGCTCTCGCGTCACGTGACACATGCCACAACAACGGGCCTGGCTGTGTCGCTTTGTTGGTTCAGTCCCTCATGTATTTAAGCCGACTTCCTATCAATCTGGAATATAGAAGACTCCTTCAGACCCCATTTTCTGTCTTGCTTTCCGTGTGTGCCAGCCGTCCCAGGACGATCTCCTTTCTTTTCCTTTGCTTTTTCTGCAGCCCACGAGAACGACGTGCATCGAGCCGACAAGCCGTCGTATGTTATCCCCAGCCATTGACTATTGATGACCCCTCTCTCTTAGATTTATCTATCTCTATCCTCTCGAACTCACCTGCGCGTTCCATCCGCGCTACACCATGTTGTAGTAATGGCTAATGCGATCATTCTTTTTTTCGCTGTCTTCAATAGTTCCCCTGCCGGATTGGACTGCTACGCGTTTGATAACGGCAATGTCGGTTGTCACGTGCTGACCACTGTCCCAAACAGCTTTGGACCGGCTTTCAACGACAATGGCGGCGGATGGTGCGTGAAGCCAGCCAGCCCCTCATTCACTTCTTCGCGCGAGACGAGAACTGGACAATTTTCTCCTTTTCTATCTCCACCCTGTAAGCAGGTACGCGATGGAGCGTACGCCTACCTTCATCAATGTCTGGTCCTGGCCGCGACATGCTTGCGACGTCCGATCAGATGTGTGTAGCAGCAACTCCGGCTCGATTAACACGGATGCATGGGGCACACCTACAGCGTATTTTCCGGACACACTGTGCGACACCAAAAGCAAATTCTCTCCCTAGAACATTATCACTGCATCGACCTAACGTTCTGTGTCCTTATTTCGTCCGTATACGTTGTCGGTGAAGTCTGTGGTATTCAGGTGGAGAACGGGATAGCTTAACCTACATTATAGCATTTCAGGATGTTCAGCAATATAGGTAATCATAATCGAAGGAAAGAGAATGACCCCATACCTTGGTGACGGGTTTGGCACCCTCAGAAATAGCATGCTTCGAAAGTTCACCAGGATGGATCAGACGAACAGCAGTCTGGATCTCCTGTGAGGAAACGGTCGATTTTTTGGAGCACACAGCCAATTCTGACACTCTGCCGGTAAGGTACTTGTTACATTGGTGGTTGTGGTCGGGACAAAGCGTCGAACAAGTATCGCTGATTCTGAACAAAAACGCAGATCTCGTTTCGTCGACAACAATCCGGCCGGATTCTCGAAGGCTTGCCGTGACTTTGAGTTTAACTCGGTGCGGGTCTACGAGTACTGTAGATTTCAAGTCATCCAGGGCTGTTTCTCCGTAGGTTTTCTGGCCAGCTACAAGATTTTGGTCAAGAGTTGAGAATTGCTTCATCGTGACAATGATTCGAGGGTTACAAGTAGACTCTGGCTTGCTCTTATGAATTCCCTTCAGTTGCGTCTTGTGGGTGCGGTTTCTTCATCAAGACCATGAATGCCGCCCCTGGTGCGGATCGTGGCTGACTGAATTGATTGTTCGATCTGCGGTTTCCGTACGCACAATACAGTATCACAAGTGATGCCGCTGACCATCTCGGGAATGATCTAGTGATCTCTGAGATTAATTTACACTACAACGCAATCTAAATGCTCGAATCGCAACGCAAAATTTCATTATCCCATTCCGTCGTATCGAAGGAAGTCACAGAGATTACTTATTTATACTACAGCATCTAATTATGGAGGGGAAGATTCTAGTAGTCAGGTAACGCGTAAGTCCAGGAACGAAGGTGACCTTGAAAAGTCCAAGTGGTAAGTGTTTTACACCTCGAGCTGATAGAACTAAAAATAGATGTCCAGCGTAAAGCCCGTGAAAATGATATGAGTAGATAAAATCGGAACGAGATCCATTCGGGTATCAGCTAATGTGGCATGAGCGGAATCGCGGTCTGCGATAGACGACGAACGACGGCTTCATGAATCATTTTCGGACCTCGTGGTAATTGGTATGGAAGAAGTAAGAGGAGAATGTCGAGTTCGGTGAATGTTCGAGTATGCAGGTGGAAGTTCGATCATCTCAGGTTCACCCTCGCCTGACGATTCCTCGTTAGGATCGGCGTCGTCGTGCTGAATAATGCTGATGAGTCGTAATTGAGAGGATGCGGCGCTTTTGCGAGTTGGGGTTGTCGTCATGGGTGTTTGCGAGTACTGAACATCTACCGTTCCAGTACTAGATATTGAAGGAGGACGATCTTGTGCGAACACAGCTTCAGACATCCCTCTGATAGTCGTCACATCGGGAAGAAGGAAAGGTTCTAGCGTGTAGTCAGGAGGGAGATCGTGCCAGTGATTCTCCCCATTTCCATCTTCCTCATCTTGGATAACGTTGACCGGACGCTGTTTCGAGGGTGTGTAGAATGGCCGTCGCCGAATGAACCAGAATGCAAAGGCGACTGAAACGAGGAAAACAAGTGAGCCCATCACGCCGCCTGAAAGAAGAAAAATAAATGATAACTCTCCCCAGATAGGGTCGAGAGTACGCACCGATAATCGCGCCCGTATAACTTCAAGTAAAGAAAGTCGGGGTATCAGATGTGGCGTTTTCTATTAATTGCAAATTCGCTCACGAGGATAAATGAGTCACACTTTTATTGCCCGTCGGCTCGCCAATGCCAGTGGGATAACTTCCTCGGGGGTTTCCAGGTGTGGAAGAAGGGGAATTAAAGTTCATGCAGTTGTCCGACGCCTCTATAATGCTGAATAATTGTTTACCGCCGGACGCAATTCCTCGATCGTCGCCGCCGATGACGAGAAGTTGGGTCCCACTGGCGACGTCAACAGTCCAATTGAAGCCAAGTGAATTGAAACCAATGTCGGTACTATTGATACTAGAAAGTGGACCTTGAGGAATGGCGAAGGAAGTACCACCTAGGATGGTGCCGTAAAAGTTGACGGTTCTACAGGGCAGTTCATGTCGTGATCGACGAAAACAGTTAGAACGTACCGAATTACGAAAGATCGATGAAGAGACGCACCCATTAACGGTAAGTGGATCCCAATACAGCCGTACCGGTTCACATTGAGCGAGTCCCGAAGGCTCGTTGTAAAAAAACCAAGCGACTTGCCAGGGCTGAGAGGAATTGTAACAGCTCGAGTCGGACGATGGGAGAACGGTGATAAGAGTGCTGGTGCCACCGGAACCAAACCCGGTCTTGTCGCTGACCTGAAAACAGTGTGGGGCGATATGAACAAATGACGGAGAAAATGTGGTGGGACGCGGACCACTGCGACAAAAGAGGTATTTTCCGGGTAATCGAGTTTGAAAGATAAGCTGTTCCCAGAAAAAGATATGTCATGAATTTTGCGAAACTCGGTGGTACTTTGGGATGGTATTGGTCCCATGGGGATGAGCAAAAGATTGTATGGAGGTTGACCAGAACCTTGGATGGAAAGGGTGAGGTTTTGACATTGACGGGGCGGAGAGGTGAATTGCCAGGTATATGCATTGGCAAGGAGGGTGAATAATAAAAGGGAGGTCAGGGATGAAGGTATCTTCATAGCGGCAAGTTTTACAGCGATTCCTCGAAAGAGGGAGGGGATCGCTTGCTCGGGTTATCGATGAACAACGCAATACTCGCACCCACGCAGCATGTTTAGCCATAATATATACAAAATAGAAACGAGTGTGAAAAGACCTACAGTACGTGTTGGTTTGATAGTGATCATCGGACCGTATTAACACGTTTATCAGATCAATCACTTTCATTTTATGAGAGGGGGAGCAGTACACGAACTTACGAGCAGTGCATCAGCTGACATAACGTGATGGTTCTTTAATGAAAGGAAGGCAGTTCTTTCTTGCGCCCACTAAAGGCATAGAACAGGCAGAAACCAAAAACACCTTTTTCACAAGTGAGGCGTTAGATAATAGGTCACCAACATCTTCTACTGCCACCATATGAAGAAGCACTGACGTGTAATCAATAATAAACGTTCGGACGCACCGACTAATCTCACGGTTGTGGGGGAAGTCTTTGCTTCCTTGGTTGAATTGAATCTCCCACGTCCGCGAGTCAGAGCGCCCTACCGACCAATCAGATTGCAGTTTAGCCGACTGAATTAGTTTACATACATTGTAAAACGAACGCCCAGTGCCTCCTGTTCACAGCCTCACGTCCGATCCATCGCATCGATACGCGAGAAACCCTTCCTTTCTGTCCCCACTACAGTACAGTACCTCGCCAGCCTCTCCTTTTCCCCTCCTTTTCTTCTTTTCCTCATTCTTTTGGCAACGACGACCAAGCCTAGATTCACTGTGGCAGCAGTATGCTCCCCTACTATTCAGTCCAGTCCTTGACACTTTACCAACAACTTTCTTTACAATTCTCGACATTTTCCTGTATGCCCGGTGCAGCGTTTATATGGGCATCCACTCACCCCGGACGTCGCCCTCACCGATTCGGGCCTTCTAGTAGGGACAGTCTCAGCCCTCGTGATCGTCGAGGAGGGCATCGTGCCGAATTCAGGGTGTTTTCCTTTCCTTTTCTCTTGTCATCGCGTGCATCGAATTCCGTGTTCTTCCTCATCTTCGATTCGAACCGCTGTCTACACCCTGTCAACATCTCTTACTTTGTCTTCTCGTCTCTCCCTCTCTCTGTTCAGGACGACATTCCCACTTTTTCAACCAAGATTAGCTATTATACGAAAGCTGGACCTTTCTTTTTTTTTCCCCACCCTGTCTACAGGTAAGCGATGGAGCCGCGGCGCACGCCCATGTTCATCAAGATCTGGCTCTGGCCGCGATATGCTAGGGATGTCCCATCGGGCATGTGTAGCAACTCCGGCAGGTCAACACGGCGTATTTCATGGGCACATGGTGCGACATTACGTTGTCACTGAAGTCTGTGGTGTTCCATAAAACATCTCAGGATGTCCCGGTACCTGCAAAGGTATGTTGTGTCGGTAGTTTTAGTTGGGACAAAGTAGCAAACAAGTATTGCTGACTCTGAACAAAGTGCAGATTTCGTCAACAACAGTCCCACCTCCTTCTCGAAGGCTTACATTGAGTGAAACTCGGTGAGAGGCTACGAGTAGATCCAAAGTTCCGTGGGGCTGTTCCTTGCCATGTTTTCTGGACAGCCAAGATTTTGGTTGAGTGTCGAAAATCTTTGTGGTCGAATACCAAGTAGCATTCCCTTCTATTGCGTCCTGCGGGCATGGCTTCTTGCTTTCTGTAGAGAACATGAAGATGCTACAGTGGATGAACTGGCGATGATGGAGCCTCCTCAAAAAGATACTGCCCCTTGCTTTCGCCTTCACTAACACGACCATACGGCCTTGTCAGAAAGGAGAAGATTTTGTCTCAAGAGCCGTACTTCGTCGCACCGCCCAGAAAATGAAAAGACAGTGATTCCACCTTCCAGTGACGATGAAATTGAATTGGTATGCGTCCACGCCACTACGACTCCACGCAGGAAGGTGAGTCACTGCTGGTAATACCGTTGATGAAATGCGAAACCCGCAATTGAATTAGCGGTAACTGAGGAGCTGCATCACGCGGGGACAACATAAAGTAACTTCTGATCAAGAAACTCTGAATTGACCCGCTCACGGGGTTGGTTGTGCCCTCTTCAAGCCTGCACTGACAATCTGGGATACATCGGATGGAAGCAGGACTGACGATCGACGTACGAAGGATGAATAAGGAAGATCTAGGTAAGGGTACTGTCCATGAGGTCCACTGGCATGACACGCCTCATGAGATATCATGATGGCTGCATGTAATCGAGGACTGTTTTTTCCCTTCCAACCGGCCACGACTGATCCCTACCCTTCAGCTGTCTCTCATCATTTGTAGGCTTTCTACTCTGTCGTTGGATATAAGTTACACTATGAAATGAGCCATGACCCTCTGCCTGTGCTGCTACCGAGTCGACCACAACTGCCTACTCCGTCTGTTTTCTTGTGCTATCCTTCCAAAGTTTTCCGCGTCTTTGTCGTGAACTTGAAGTTCATGTCCGCAACGACTGTCGCCCTTGCCATACTACTACTCTGTGGGAGAGCGCACGCGGCGACTCGGACGTACTAACTCAAAGATACATTCCAGGGCGATTTGATTTACTCCGGGTTTTCCTTCATTACTGACACAGGAGTTCCGGATTCAGGTAAGAGAAGTGCCATTTTTGCCCATTTCTCGCTGACGATGTTGGCGGTGCAGTAACTTCGTGACAGAGGAAGCACATAGTCGTGGACTCGCTGCCGTGAATGACACCAATTTCATCCTGCGTGCAGACGACACTACCAACTCGCCGGCTGGCCTCTATGCCTATGGACGCGACTCATTCCGTGTCCTTTCGAAGAACAGGTATGGTACGCTGTCCGACTCTGATCACACTTGGGTATTAAAGTTGTCAGTGACACTGCTCCTTTAGTTTCGATATACAACACACATGCCACAGGGTTTGTAAGTGAGTTTTGTGTCGTAGCTTGTTTTTCTTATTCTGGTGCCGAGATGGTACGACCTTCACATAGGATGTATCCTGCTATTCGGGAGGTTGATGAGAACTGGCGAGCTAGACGATGTAGTGCGATCTCAGGTTCCCATGAAGAGGAACTCCATCCTCACAGAGTGAGGTGGAAATTGTTAGAGGTGTCGATAACCAGGAACCAAATATCCCGAATTTGCGCACACCTCCAGTGTCAGGTATGACGTCGCCCACTTGGACATGGTCACTTTAAAGGTGCCATATGCCAGGTTATGTGTATCGTCGCCCAGACTTAGAGTGGAGTAAGCGTTCACCCACGCGTTGATTGTTGTAATGGTTGACGCGGTCATTTTTCTTCTCCGTTTGTCGAATAGCATATCCCCGAATTCGTTCTGCTTCGCCTCAAGTTTCGACGACAGCTTCGGTCCGATTCGGTGTGCTGTGCTGACCACCGCCAAACAGCTTTGGACCTGCGTTCAACGACAATGGCGGCGGATGGTACGTGCAGGCGGCCGGCCTCGTTCACTTGTTCCCGCAAGGTGAGAGCTGGACACTTCTTCCCCCACCTTGTATGCGGGTATGCAATGGGGCGCACGCCCACATTCATCAAGGTGTGGTTCTGGCCACAGAACGCCATCGACATCCCATCAGATGTACGGGATAGCAGCTGCTGGCTTGATCAACACGGATGCGTGGGGTTCCTATTACGCGTTTCCCAGACGACAAATGCGATATCAATAGCTGCTCAACTCTTCTGCCATTGAAGTCGTCCTAACGTTCTGTCAGCTCTCACCCATCCGTATAAGCTGGCGCCGAACCTTGTTTTTTTTGGTATTTGGGCAGGCTCAGGCTCGCCATTGGGACACTTATCACGATGTCGCGGTACTATCTGCCAAGGTGCGTTGCGTCGGTGGTTGTCGTCGGGACAAACCGGCAAACAAGAATCTCTCACTTTGAACAAAACGCAGATTTCGTGAGAAACAACCGAGCCGCCTTCTCGAAGGCGTTCTTTGAGTTCAGCTCGGTGAAATTTTCCCGGTAGATTATTATAAGGCCCGGCGAGACAGTTGCTGTGTTGTATGCCCAGCCAAGAGCTTGGGTTAAGTGTGTGAAATTGTTTGTTGTAGATTTGGACAATCGTGAACCGAGGAGAGAGTGTGGTCTCGTGTTCGAACTGTTGTACCTAGAAGTAAATACAGAAATACAGATACAGGTCTCAGAGTCTGTTGCGCGGCGAGGGCGTTCTCAGCTATGTCGTCGCATAGCTGAAACAAAACACGCTTACCGCCCAACATTACTAGAACTGTATTTACAAGTTTCATTTTATGTGAGACGTGGCCAATTAATTACAGCGTTGTCGCGACCCAACGATACCACGATTATAATCGTGCGGGCTCTGTTAATGGAGTTGAATTCGCAACATATTTAGGAGGCGGCGCTTGTACAGCCCCATTAATAAGAGAATACTGCGGGCGCCTGTGGTTGCCTCTGCGACAAAGACGGTCTGTCTCAGAAACT
>WNFQ01001194.1_pt1 | contig 26485 bp, 35 predicted proteins | sample 5400171 | NCBI WGS metagenome assembly WNFQ01 (sample SAMN13153356, study PRJNA577476) | soil metagenome | isolation source: 20 cm soil under Madrone tree | place: USA:California | collected 2016-06-14
CTGGGTCTGTGCACGGGCTGCGAGAAGTGCGAGCCGGTGGAAGATGGCCGGTGCCTGGACTGTCGAGCCCCCGCAGGTACGGTCCACGATAGCGGATGCGGACGGTACGAGCACCCGGGCGGGGCGCAGGAGCTGTGCTCGAACTGTCTGGTTCCAGTGGGCCTGGAGCACGAGCAGGGGTGCCGGTACGAGCACCCGCGCCAGCTCACGCGCGGCGAGTGGACGCCATCGGAAGGACCGTGACCACCGTTCCGCCGCTCGACCCCTCCGCCCCGCTCCGGCACCGGTACGCGGCATACGGGGCGGCGGCGGATGCTTGGCGCAGCAAGGCCACGGAGGTGCTGCTGTCCGGCCCCGCCGGCACCGGCAAGTCCCGCGCGGCGCTGGAGAAGCTGCACGCCCTGATGCTCAAGTACCCGGGCGCCCGCGGCCTGATCGTGCGCAAGACCCGCGAGTCCCTGACCTCCACCGGGCTGGTCACGTTCCGTGAGCACGTGGCGAAGGAGGCGCTGTCCTCCGGCCTGGTCACCTGGTACGGCGGCAGCACGGCGGAGCCGCCCCAGTACCGGTACGCGAACGGCTCCAAGATCATGGTCGGTGGCATGGACAAGCCAACCAAGATCATGTCCTCCGAGTACGACGTGATCTTCGTCCAGGAGGCGATCGAGCTCACGGTCACGGACTGGGAGAACCTGACCACCCGGCTCCGCAACGGCGTGCTGCCGTGCATGCAGCTGCTCGCGGACACCAACCCGGCACAGCCGGCGCACTGGTTGAAGCAGCGGGCGGAGAGCGGCACCACGCTGCTCATGGAGTCCCGGCACGAGGACAACCCGCGGCTGTACGACCACGCGGCCAAGGAGTGGACCCCGGAGGGCACGATTTACATGGCGCGCCTGGACGCGCTCACCGGCGTGCGCAAGCAGCGCTTGCGGTACGGGAAGTGGACCAGCGCGGAAGGCCTGGTCTACGAGGGCTACGACCCCGCCGTCCACCTGGCCCCGCACATCCGCCGGCCGCCCAAGGCGTGGCGCTTGTTCTGGGTGGTCGACTTCGGGTTCACCAACCCGTTCGTGTGCCAGTGGTGGGGCGAGGATCCGGACGGCCGGCTGCACCTGTACCGGGAGATCTACTGGACCAAGCGCCTGGTGGAGGACCACGCCCGGGAGATCATGAAGCAGGTGGCCACCTGCAAGAAGGAGTGCGGGGACACCGGAATGGACCACTTCCCGCTCACCTGCCCCCGGTGCGAGGTGGTGTGGATGGAGGCGCGGCCGTCCAAGATCATTTGCGACCACGACGCAGAGGGCCGCGCCACGCTGGAGAAGCACCTGCACATGTCCACCGTGCCGGCCAGGAAGGACGTGATCCGCGGCGTGCAAGCGGTGGAATCCCGGTTCAAGGTGCAGGCCGACGGCCACCCGCGCCTTATCATCCACCGGGACGCGGTGACCGAGCGTGATCCGGCGCTGGTGGCCGCGGCCAAGCCGATTGGCCTGGTGGACGAGATCACGGGCTACGTGTGGCCGGACGGCGCCAAGAAGACGGGCGACGCCCTGGAAGCACCGGTCAAGGAGGACGATCACTCTATGGACACGATGCGTTACATTGTTGCTGACCGGGATCTCAAGGGAAGGTACGACGTGCGATGGCTGTGACCGCGATCGACCGAGGGACCCGCCCGTGGGGCAAGGCCGCTCCCGCCCGTGCCAGGCTCCGGCACCGTGCGGAGGCGTTCGGCCGCCAGCTGACACGGCGCGTGACCGGCGCCCGGTCCGCCCTGCTGACCACCGCCGGGCTCGGCTCCGGGGTGGCCGCGTTCTGGCACGGGCTCGGGATGACTGCCGGTCTGGGAGCCCTTGCCGTATCGTTCTTCGTGATCGAGGCCCTGACCGGTAAGGAGAGTGGCGGATGAGATCTCCTCTGCGGTCCGTGGTAGGCCTGGTGGCCCGCCCCCGCAACGAGGGATCGACCCCGCCCGTCCCGTACCCGTCCCGCGCGGCGCAGTCGCGATCCGTGTTCTCGGGCACGACGACCGAGGCGACCGCGGCGATCGACGCCATGGGGACCACCAGGCGAAGCGGGTGTGGGACAAGTCCAACGACTTCATGTCGGGCATGCGGTTCCGCGAGACACAGTTCCAGCACCTTCGCCTGACCGGCGAGGGGTGCTGGGTGGTGGAGCGCCGTTCCCCGCTGCCCTGGCCCGTGGGTATGTGGCCGGTGCGGCCCGACCGGATCACCCCCATACCGAGCGTGAAGAAGTTCCTGCTCGGGTACGTGTACACGTCACCCGACGGGGAACAGATCCCGCTCAACCCCGACGACGTGATCCGCCCCATGCAGCCCAACCCCGCGGACCCCTACCGGGGCATGGGCGCGGTACAGACGATCTTGGCGGACCTGGACAGCGAGCGGGCCACCGCGGAATGGAACCGGAACTTCTTCCGGAACAGCGCGGCGCCGGGCGGGATCCTCACCGTGCCGGACACGCTGGACGACAATGACTTCTACCGGATCCAGCGCCGGTGGAACGAGCAGCACAGAGGCGTAGCGGCGGCGCACCGGGTGGCGATCCTGGAAGCGGGCATGACCTGGGTGGACCGCTCGTTCAGCCAGCGGGATATGCAGTTCGCGGAACTCCGCCAGGTCGGGCAGGACATCATCCGAGAGGCGTTCGGGTTCCCGGGCTTTGCTGCGGGCAAGGTCACGGACGTGAACCGCGCCACCGCGGAAGCCTCCGACATCTGGTTCGACAAGCACCTGACCATCCCGGACGTGGACCGGGTGCGGGACGTGCTGAACACTGAGTTCCTGCCCATGTTCGGCCCGGCTGGAGTCGGTCTGGAGTGGGACTACGTCTCCCCTCTCAAGGACGACGACGAGGTGGCCGCCCAGGTCATGGTGTCCAAGGCGGCGGCGTTCGCCGCGCTGGTCAAGGGCGGTGCCCCGCTGGCAGAGGCGGCCCGCCTGGCCGGCCTGCCCGACGTGGACTTCGGCACGCACGACCCGGACAAGGAGCTGCTGACCAAGATGGTGACGGGTGCTCCGTCCCTGGCGCCCATGATCCTGCCCGTCCTCATGCCGGACACGGACTGGTCGCACGCGGCTACGCCGCCGGCTCCCGTCCAGATCCCGGCAGCTCCGGAGGCCGTACCCGCGGCGCCCGTACGCCCGGCGCTGGAGCCGGCCCCGGCCAACGAGGGCGTGCCCCTGATCACGGACGCTCCCGAGCTGGTACCGGACGGGGACGACGACTCCGACGCGGACAACTCGCACCTGGACGGCTGCATGATCGCGCTGATCCCGCGCGAGGCGGACGCTGTCCGGCTGGCTCTTCCGGGCGGGGAGATGGCCGCGGACCTGCATGTGACGCTGCGCTACCTGGGTCCGGACGCCGCGATGTGGCCGGAGCAGGCCCGTACCGCGCTGATCGACGCGGTGTCGGACTGGTTCTACGGCCTGCCCCAGGTACCGGCGCGCCTGTTCGGCGCCGCGCTGTGGAACCCCGGCGGGGAGAAGCCGGTCTGGGTATGGTCCGCCGGCGACGACCCGGAGGCGTACGGGCTGGAGCTGGGCAAGGCGCACGCGATCGCGTGCGCGGCGGCCGAAGATGTGGCCGGCGCCTTCCTGCCCGAGCCCCATTCCCCGTGGGTGGCGCACATCGCCGCGGCGTACAGCGCGGATCCCTCCCTGCTGCCGGACCTGGTGGCGCGGTGCGGGCCCGTGGTGTTCGACCGGGTGCGGATCGCGTTCGGTGGCGAGGCCACGGACATCGTGCTGACCGGCGGTCCGGATACGGACCAGATGCCCGCCATAGAACGCGGCGACGCGAGGCCCTGCCCGTGCTGGAGGCCGCTCAGCGCTGGGTGGTGAAGGCGCACCTGGACGACAACACGTGCGACCCCTGCCGTGCCAACGACGGGAAGCTGTATCGTAACCGTCAGTCAGCGTATGAGGACTATCCGGACGGTACGTCCTACGTGAACTGTGTAGGCGAGGAATTCGGGAATCACTGCCGGTGCAAGGTCGTCAAACGCGGGCGGAAAGGCGGAGCTGAATGACCAGGATCTGGGCGCCCTCTCAGGTGGCCAACTTCCAGCGGACCGGGCGCGCGTCCTGGTACTCGATCGAGGCGGCGGCCGGTACCGCCACCGAGATCCTGATCTACGACGAGATCGGGGAGTGGGGCGTCACGGCCCGTGACTTCCTCAGCGATCTTGGTCAGGTGCAGGGCGCGATCGACCTGCACCTGAACAGCGCCGGGGGCGAGGTGTTCGACGGTATGGCGATCTACGACGCGCTGAAGCGGCGCGGTGGGATCACCGTGCACGTCGATTCGCTCGCGGCCTCGATCAGCTCGGTAATTGCCCAAGCCGGAGAGCGCCGGATCATGGCTCCCCAGGCCACGATGATGATTCACGACGCGAGCTCGCACATGGCCGGCAACGGCTCCGAGCTCCGTACGCTGGCGGACCTGCTGGACAAGACCTCCGACAACATCGCCTCCGTGTACGCGGAGCGTGCCGGCGGGGAGCTGGCGGACTGGCGCGCGGCCATGCAGGCCACCACCTGGTACAGCGCCGCGGAAGCGGTGGCCGCCGGGCTGGCGGATGAGGTCCGTACCAACACCGCGCCCATCAACAAGGCGGAGCCGATCGTTCCCGCGGTTCCGCCCAAGGACCCGGTAGCCCCTGGGGTGCCGGCGCTCGACAACGCGGCCGACCGGTCCGCAACGCAGAACGCGGACGTGATCCGCCGGGCCCTGAGAGGACTACGCCCGTGACCAAAGTGCTCATCCCGAAGTCGTCCGCCGAGCTGGAAGAGATGCTCGGGGACGACAAGAAGCTGACCGAGATCATGGCGGAGGGCCAGCTCGGCGAGCTGGTCAAGGGCTACGCCTCCGCCGTCCAGGGCGACAAGTCCGAGCTGGGCGCCCAGGTCAAGGAGCAGGTCCAGATCCAGCTGACCGAGTGGCTCAAGGACCATGACCAGGACCTGGAGCGGATGTCCAACCGCCTGGACATGCGGCCCAAGGGCTCCGACGACTTCGCCTCCCGGCCCACCTCGCTGTACAACCCGCGGGCCGTGGGCGCGCACAAGGACATCGACGGCCTGTATGCGGACCCGGCGTCCCTGTTCCAAGCGATCTGGCACAACCCGCTCGCGTCGAACAGCACCAAGGAGAACCGCGACAAGCTGGCCCGCCTTCAGGCGTACAGCGAGCAGCAGCCGGCAGAGGGCGGGTTCCTGGTCCCCGAGACGCTGCGCTCCGAGCTCCTCCAGATGTCGTTGGAGAAGGCCGTGGTCCGCCCGCGGGCCCGCGTCGTGCCGATGGAGAGCCAGCGCGTTCCGTTCCCCAAGATCGACTCCACTACGAACGTGGGCTCGGTCTACGGCGGTATCACCGCGTACTGGGTGGAGGAGTCCGCGGACCTGCCCGAGTCCGAGGCCAGCTTCGGCCGCGCGGTGCTGGACGCGAAGAAGCTGATCACGTACGCGGAGGCCCCGAACGAGCTGGTCAAGGACTGGTCCGCGTTCGGGACGTTCATCGGCGGTGTCATGCCGGAGGCCATGGCGTTCTTCGAGGACCTGGCGTTCATGGGCGGCAACGGCGTCGGGATGCCCACCGGCGTCCTGAACACCACCAACCCCGTGAACGTCGCGGTGGCCGCGGAATCCGGCCAGGACGCGAACACGATCGTCTGGCAGAACGTGATCAAGATGTTCGCCCGGATGCTGCCGCAGTCGCTCAGCTCGGCGGTCTGGATCGCGACGATCGACTCGTTCCCCGAGCTCGCCACCATGGCACTGAGCGTCGGTACCGGCGGCGGCCCGGTGTGGCTCGGCGGCCCGAACGCGTCCGGCGCGGACACTCCGCCCGTCACCATCCTCGGGCGTCCGGTCATCTTCACGGAGAAGACGCCGGCCGCGCTCGGGGGTCAGGGCGATCTGTCGTTCGTGGACCTGTCGTACTACCTGATCGGTGACCGGCAGCAGATGACCGCCGAGTCCTCCGAACACTACAAGTTCAAGAACGACCGCACCTCGTACCGCATCACCCAGCGCGTGGACGGCCGCCCGTGGCTCGACAGCGCCATCACCCCGGCCAACGGCGGCCCGGCGCTGAGCCCCACGGTTCAGCTCGCCACCCGTCCGTAAGCTGGGCCGATCAAGCCGCCACCGTGCCGAGCGCCCTTTAATGTGGGCCGGCACGGAGGCCCGGGGAGGGCCCGGGTTCCTGTACGGCGCATGGGCGCAACGCTCGGAACAGACCGAGCGGGTGCCGGTTCGATACCGGGTGCAGGAGCGATCACGGTTACATCCGTGGCACTACAGGCGGCAGTGACGCCCCGCCGGGAAAGGACCATGTCAGATGGAACTGCTCGGACGTACGTACAACATCATCCCGACCGCGGATGCGGTGTGGGTCAACCTCCGGGACGTCAAGGAGGTCTCTTTCGTAGGAGTGGGCGCGGACACCTTCACCGTTCAGTCCAGCGTCACCGCTTCCGGCGGCGGCACCAACCTGGCGGTGGTGGATCACTCGTACCAGAACGCCAACGCGAACGGGTCCACCGCCTTCACCACGGTCACCCAGGCCGTGGGCGCGGCCGTGGTCTCCACCGCGGCCGTGACCGTGATCGAGATCCACGACGCGATGCTGCCCGACGGGCACAAGTTCGTGCGCTGCTCCAGCACGTCCACCGCCCTGGTCGTCGCGATCGCGGGCGACCTGGTTGTCCAGCGCAAGCCGGCCAACCTTGCCGCGCTGGGGGTCTGACCATGTCGGTCCTGAACCCCAACAAGGCGTTCCTCCAGTCCATCTTCGGGCAGCCGGCGTACAAGGCCGCGGTTACGATCCCGCAGACGGCTACCGGTTCGATCTTCACCGTGACCGGCGGGAAGGTGGCGCTCACCAGTATCACCGGTGAGGTCACGACCGTGATCGGTGCCACCGCGGTGAACTTCAACCTCGTGTACACCCCCGCGGGCGGCAGCGCCGCGGACCTGTGCGCGGCCACTGTGTGCACCTCGGACGCTGTGGGGACGCTGTACTCCCTGGTGTCCGGAGTGGCCACGGACCTGCTCTCGATCCAGTCCGTCTCCTACATCGGATCGGTTCCGGCTGCGGCTGCGGAGGTCCCGAACGTGACCTTCACCCATGCTCTGTGGAGGCCGATCGTGGTCCGGGCGGGTGCGGTCGGTTTCAAGACCTCCGCCTCCACCACGGGCGCTGTGAAATGGGTCTGTACCTGGGTCCCGCTGGACTCCGGCGCGGCGCTGGTCGCTGCCTGATGAGCACTGTGTACGTCAAGGCACCCGACACAGTGGACGGGATCTACACGGTAATCCGGATCACGGACGATCCCGCGTATACCGTCGTGGCAAAGGTGGACACCGAAGCGAGGGCTGCTCAGATCGCCAGCCTCCTCACGGCGGACGAATCCTGACCCGCACTGCACGACGTTCAGGGCCGGTACCGTGGGGGTGCCGGCCCTGAGTCGTACGAGAGGAGCACGACGTGCCCAAGAGCACCGTTCACGGAGGCGTCACCAACGAGGCGCTGGAACAGTCCCACCGCACCGGCCAGCCGCCGGAGCTGGAACCCGAACCTGAGCTTGCCTCCGAGCCGGACGCCGAAGTCGCGCCCACGGCGGACAACGGCAAGGAGCCCGGCCCGGCGCGGCCGGCCGTCAACGATCCCAAGGACGCGTGGATCACCTACGCCGTGTCCTGGGGCTGGACCGAGGACGACGCGCAGGCCGCGACCAAGGCGGACCTGATCGAGAAGACCAAGGATCTCTGAGCGCGGTGGCCTACCAACAGTTGCTGGACGTGCTGCGGGAGCAGGCGCAGTACCGGCGGCAGTACGTAGAGACCCCGCCCGTGGCCTGTCCGGACGACGGGGTGCTGCTGGACACGAACCCGGAGGGCGTCCTGCACTGCCCGATGGGCCACTACGTCACCCAGGTGGCCGGCCAGTGGGTGACCAGGGCGACGCCCGTGTAGAGTGCCCGTCAGTGGCAGTGCAGTTGCGGCAGTACTGAGCGGCCCCGGTTCCTGCCCGGGGCCGCTTCGCTGTGTAATCAGGCCCCGTCATGGCACACTGTGACCAACATGCACCGCCCGACGAAAGCATTGGGGCCCCGGTGAGCTGGTACGCGACGCGCGAATCTGTGAAGAGAGCGCTGGATATCAAGGACACGGCGCGCTCTGACGCAGCCGTGGACGATGCCTTGACCTCGGCTACCGACTCGATCGACGGCCAGACCCGCCGCACCTTCACGCTTCCGGTGGCCGGACCATCAGCCCCTCACAGTTCATCGTGCGCCGGGCGGACAACGGTGACGAGCCCCCGTTCGACTGCATTGAGATCCTTCTCAGCGGCCAGGCCACGTTCGGCGGCGGTCCCACCTACCAGCAGGACATCCAGGTGACCGGCTGGTTCGGGTTCAACGACGACCAGCGCACGTCCGGATCCCTGGCTGCCAGCGCCACCTCCGGCGATGGCACGGTCCTGGTGGACGCGACCGGATCCGCGGCGATCGGCGTGGGGGACCTGCTCACCATCGGGACCGAGCGTCTGGACGTGACCGGCCGCCGTGCGGCCACTACGGGGACCACGCTGGCCGCGGACCTGGCGGCCAACACGGCCGTCACCGCGGTGACCGTGGCCGCCCCCGGGATCCAGCCGGACGAGGTAATCACGGTTGGTACGGAACGCATGCTGGTGATCGACGTGGTAGGCCCCGCGCTGTCCGTACGCCGGGCGTGGGACGGCACCGTGCTGGCCGCGCACACGTCCGGCGACACCGTGTACGCCGCGCGCCTGCTGACCGTGGAACGGGCCGTGAGCGGCACCACGGCCGCCGCGCACAGTTCCGCCGCGGCCGTCACGCGGCTCCGGGTCCCGGGGCTGGTGGAGTCCGTGACGCGGGCGGAGGCGCTGAACACCCTCCTGAACGAGCGCGCGGGGTACGCCCGGGTGTCCGGGTCGGGGGAAACCGCGCAGGAGTTGCGCGGCACCGCGCTGGCCGCTCAGCGGGCACTGCTCCGCCAGCGCTACCGGCGCCAGGCGTTCAGCGAGGCGGTGTGACATGCCGAACTTCAACGTGTCCGTACGCACCTCCGGCCCCGTGTTCGACGGCCGCGCGGTCCGCGCGGCCCGGGACTTCCAGCAGGCGGCGGAAAAGGCAGTCGCGCAGGAGGGCGCCAAGCGGGTGCGGGTCCGGCTGAAGAAGGTGCTCCGGCACCCGACCGGCTACTACATGGGCCACATCGCGGCGGAGAAGGTGAACAACCTCTGGGAGGTCAACGACGACGGGATCGTCTACGGCCCGTGGCTGGAGGGCACCGGATCCCGGAACCGCACCACGCGTTTCAAGGGGTACGCCACGTTCCGCATGGTCAAGTCCTTGCTGGACGCCCAGTCCGCACAGATCGCTCAGCGTGAGCTGCCCCGGTACCTGGCGAGGATGAACGGATGAGCGTGAACACGGCCGGTCTGCTGACTGCTCTCCAGACCCTGGGACAGAGCTCCGGGATGTTCGAGCAGGTCATGCTGCACGAGCCCAAGTCCGCCCCGTCCGCCGGCGGCCTCACCCTGTGCTTCTGGCTCGACCGTACGCTGCCGTTCGCGGAGGGTTCCGGCCTGGCCGCGGTGGGCATGGCCGCGGTCGTGAACGCCCGCGTGTACTGCAAGTTCCTGGCGGAGCCGGAGGACGCGATCGACACCGCGATAGCCGGCGGTGCGGACTTCCTGATGTCCCAGCTCTGCGGGGCGTTCACGCTCGGCGGGCTGGTCCGCAACGTGGACGTCTTCGGAGAAAGCTTCGACCGCGGGCTGGAGCTGGAGTACGGCTACCTGACCCAGGACGGGACCGTGTTCCGCGTCGCGGAACTGACCATTCCCCTGATCCTCAACGACGTGTATGTGGAGGCGCCGTGACCAAGACAAGCGGACTGGGTGACGGACTGATCTTCGGGTCCGCGGACATGAGCGGGGACGTGCAGCAGCTCAACTCGCTGTCCACCCCCCGCAGCACGTTCGACTTCACCGGCATCGACAAGAAGGCCATGGAGCGGCAGACCGGGACCGTGGACGGCCTGCTGAACATGACCACGTTCTTCAACCCCGGGGCTGCCGCGAACGCCGCGCACCTGGTAGCCCGTACCCTGCCCCGTACCGATGTGCAGCTGGCGTACCTGCGCGGTACCACGCTGGGCTCTCCGGCGTTCTGCATCCTGGGCAAGCAGGTCAACTACGACCCGTCCCGGGGTACGGACGGATCGCTGACCTTCGCGGTCAACGTGCCGGCCAACGGATCCGGGGCGGAGTGGGGGGACCAGCTCACCCCCGGCAGCCGGACCGATGTCGCGGCCACTCCGACCCCGACCGCGGTGGACCTGACCACGGTCAGCACGGCGTTCGGGTGGCAGGCCTACCTGTTCGTCCAGGCCTTCACCGGTACCTCGGTCACCGCCACCATTCAGGACAGCGCGGACAACGCGACCTTCGCCACGCTGACCGGAGCCGCGTTCACCGCGGCCACCGCGGCCGGCGTACAGCGGCTCCAGGGCGGTCGGACCGCGACCGTGCGCCGGTACCTGCGGGTGGCGACCACGGGCACGTTCAGCTCCGCCACCTTCTCAGTCGTGTTCGTCCGCAACAAGAACACGGTGTCGCTGTGAACCTGAACAGCGCGGTGGACCTCACCCGCCGGTACCGGATCAGCGCTCCGCTGGACACCCATTTCCGGCAGGCGACCTGCGCGGAAGTGGACTGCCCGCAGTACCTCATGGGCTGGAAGCTTCGGTACGACACGCTGACCGAGCAGCAGCGGTACGACGTGGATCACTGCGGGCGCCGGTTCGTGATCGAGGACGGGTTCGCCGTGTTCGAAGCCGGTCAGACCTGCTTCGCCTACCGGCGGCACCGGACCAGGCTCGACATCCCGGAGCACTTCCTGGTCCGGGAGGGCCGCGGCGGAGTGCTCACGCACGCCAGTGCGGAGGACTGGACCGATGACCTGCACACCCACACGGACAAGGTGTCCGAACAGAAACAGAGGGGCTGAACCATGGCGAAGCAGAGCGGCCTTGGATGGACCACGCTCAGCGTGGACTCATCCGTACCGACCCTGACCGATATCAAGAACGACGTGACCAACTTCGACTTCGCCACCCCGCGCGCGGTCCAGGACGTCACCGGAGTGGACAAGTTCGCGACCGAGCGCCTGCTCCTGCTCGCGGACTTCACCATCACGCTCAACGGCGTCTTCAACATCGCCGCGTCGCACGGCGTGTTCAAGGACGTCGCCGGCACCAATGTAATCCGCACGTGCTCGCTGGTCATCAGCGCGCAGACGCTCAGCAACGAGTGCGTGTTCACGGACTACGCGGTGTCGCGGCAGACCGGCGGCGCGCTCACCTGGTCCGTGCCCGGGGCGCTGGCGGACGGTACCGCCCCGGCCTGGTCCTGACCCGCTCCACCCGACAGACCTACGAGAGGCAGGCCGCGATGGGGTTCCGACCCAAGAAGCGGACGCAGAGCGTCATCATGCCGGAGGACTCCGAGTGGTACGGGCTCGAAGTCGAGCTCGTGCCGATGGACTTCGGCATGTGGCTGGAGCTGACCAACAGCGGCGCGGACGGGCTGTCCATGCTGGACGTCATCCACTCCGTGGAGAAGATGTCGCACAGCCTGATCAGCTGGAATCTGGAGGACCCGGACAGCGGGGAGCCGGTGCCGATCGATCAGGCCACGATCATGAAGCAGGACAAAGACATGCTCATGGCCCTGACCGGCCGGTGGGTGAACGCGACCACGGGCGTGTCCGACCCTTTGCCGGAGACCTCCAGCGATACGGCGCCGCTCCCGGAGGTATTTCTGCCGACGGAAGACCTGTCCCCGCTCCCGGGGAGCTCCGACGTGCCCGTCTGATCCTGTCCCTGTGTGATCGTTTCCACTGCCTTCCGAGCCAGATCCTGGCGGAGCCGGCGGAGTTCCTGCGCCTGATCGAGATCAACCACCTGGCTCAACCGCCCGAAGGTACCGAGGAAGGGGAGTGGGACGATGGCTAACGCCGTACGTATCGCGGTCACCGGTACCAGCGAGGACGCCCAGCGCGCGATCAACGAGGCGAACAAGGCGGCCAAGAAGGCATCCTCGGAGGGTCTGAAAGACCTCAAGGGCGCCCTGATCTCACTCGCCCCCGCCGCGATCCCCGTAGCTGCCGCCCTGGTCCCGATGGCCGCGCACATGGGCGCCGGGGCGGTGGCCGCCGGGGCGTTCGGGGCGGCCCTGATCCCGCAGGTGAAGGCGCTCACGGATGTGAGCGCGGCGCAGGACAAGGTGACCGCGGCCCAGCTCAAATACGGGGCCGGGTCCAAGCAGGCGGCAGCGGCCAGCGACCTGGTGTACGAGTCCATGAAGGCGCTGCCGCCGGCCACCCGGCAGTCCGCGGCGGCCTTCCTGGTCCTGAAGGACAGTTACAAGAGCTGGTCGGATTCCCTGTCCGGCAGCACTATGCCGGTTTTCACCAAGTCGCTGGAGATCGCCAACTCGCTGCTGCCCAAGACCTCGGGCCTGGTCAAGGGTGCCAGCACGGAGTTCAACCGGCTGGTCACCGCGCTGGCCGGTTCGATCGCCAGCCCGGGGTTCGACGCCCTGGACAAGAGGTTCACGAACTTCGCTACCGGGTCCTTGAAGTCTCTGGTGGACGGGGTGATACACCTGTCCCGGGCGCTGTCCGAGGGGAAGGCGAACGGGCCGGCCAGCCAGTTCATGGACTATGTGGCCAAGACCGGGCCCCAGGTCAAGGACACGCTAAAGAACCTGGCGGAGGCGCTGCTGCACATCGGGGAGGCGGCGGCCAACGCGGGCCCCGGCATGCTGACGATCGTGAACGCGCTGGCCAAGCTGATCTCTTCCATCCCGCCCGCAGTGCTGACCCGGCTGCTCCAGCTGTACACCGCTACCCGACTGATCGGTATGACGTCCGCCGGAATCATGGCGACCAGTAGGGCACTGGAAGCCGTGGCGGCAAGTGCGGTACTGGCCGGGCGTGCGTTCGGGTCTGCCAGCCTGCTGCCCAGCGTGGCCGGTCTGAGCGCCGCGTTCGGCACATTGAGTACGACGGCCCGCCTGAGTATCGGTATCGGCCTGGTGGCCGCCATGGGGCTGACCCTCAAGCACTTCGTGGACGAGGCCGGCAAGGCGAAGCTGTCCACGGACCAGGTGAGCAAGGGGTTCACGGAGCTGGCGGCCGGCGGGTCCGCGGCGGACGCCGTGGGAAAGATCAGCGACGCCCTGGACGCCCTGAACAAGAACCCGGGCGGCGGCCTGGTCAAGGACAACTCGGTCATTGGGCTGATCTTCGGCGGCAGCGCTAAGTCCTCCGCAGAGAAGACGATCAAGAACGTTGACCAGGCACTCGCGAACATGGTCAAGAACGGGGACGCCACGGAGGCCGCCGCCGCGCTGGCCAACTTCCAGAAGGAGTCCGGTAAGAAGATCCCGACCGATGACCTGAAGAAGTACGCCAGCGCACAGAAGGACGTGGCGTACGAGGCGAAACTGACCGCCCAGTCCCTCGGGCTGTTCGGAGAACAGTCGATCGCGGTCCAGAAGAAGTTGGACTCCCAGAAGCAGAGCGCTCAGGGGCTCCAGCAAGCGATCTTCGATCTGAACGACGCGTACCGGTCGGGCCTGGACACCATGTCCGACTACCAGCAGGCGATAGACGACGCGACCAAGGCGATCAAGGGCCACGGCAGCGCTCTGCACTACACCAACGGCGAACTGGACCTGAACACCCAGGCGTCCCGGGACGCCTACGCGCCGCTGTCCAAGCTGGCCAGCACGGCGCAGGCCGCCGCCGCTGCGGCCGTGACCCAGGGCAAGGGCCAGGCGTACGCGAACGGGATCCTGATAGACGCACACGCCCAGCTGGTCAAGGCCGGTGAGGCGATGGGACTTACGTCCAAGGAGGCCAACAACCTCGCGGACAACCTGGACAACATCAAAGACCCGAAGATCCAGATCACGGGGACGGCGGCCCGGCTCAACGCGACGATCGACGCCGCGAACAAGAAACTCGCGAGCATGCCCAAGTCCAAGACGGCCGCACTCAAGGCCGACGCCGCCCAGCTGAACAGTGTGGTCCAAGAGGCGAAGAACACGCTCAAGAGCCTGCACGACAAGACCGTGTCGATCAAGACCACGTATTCCGTGGTGGGCGGCTCGGGTACAACTGTGGCGCACGAGGGCGGCGGCTACGCGTCCGGTGGCCTGGCCAAGGTGGGGGAGGTCGCCTGGGTGGGTGAGGAAGGCCCCGAGCTGATGCAGGTCACCCCGGGCGGAACCAGGATCTTCAACAGCACCGACTCCAAGGCCATGGCCCGGAAGTCCGGCGCCAAGATCCCGGGGTACGCGTCGGGTACGTCGGCAGCGGAGCACAGCGCGGCGGCCGGCGGCCTGAGCGGTCTGGGAGTCTCGTACTTCGGGCAGGCCGCCGGGTACCAGCAGAGCTCGTTCCAGTCGTCCACGTCCAAGGGCGCGGGCAGCGTGAACGACCTGGTGAACACGCTCAACGCATGGAAGGGCACGATCAAGGCGGCCACCCACGGAGCCGAGGAGTCCAAGCTGGTCAGCGCGTTCGACCGATTCGGTCAGGCCGCGCTGAAGAACGAGGCCAAGTTGTTGCAGGTCTCCGACCACCTGTCGGCCGCCCGGGACAAGCTGGCGTCGCTCAAGGACAGCTTTGCCCAGCTCAAGGACTCGATCTCCAGCAGCATCGTGTCCGCCGGGTCCATCGCCAAGGGCGGCTCGGGCAACAGTCTGGGGATCGTGGAGACTCTTCAGGGCAACGTGGACGACGCGAAGAAGTTTGCGGCGGACCTGGCCGCGCTGAAGAAGAAGGGCCTGAACAGCCAGTCCCTGTCCGAGCTGGCGCAGGCCGGGGTGGACGGCGGCCTGTCCGCCGCGGACCAGCTCAGCGGGGCCAGCCCGGAGTACATAAAGAAGATCAACGCCTTGGAGAAGGAGTTGCAGGCCGCCGGGGCCAGCGCGGGCGGCACGGCCGCGGACTCCATGTACGGCGCCGGTATCAAGCAGGCGCAGGGCATCGTGGACGGGCTGGCCAAGCAGCAGGCCACCCTGAACAAGATCATGGCCAACGCGGCCAACGCGATGGCCGCCCAGCTCAAGAAGGCTTTCAGCGGCAAGGCGGTGGGCGGCCCCGTGGGCGCCGCGGCGACCGGCGGACCGCGCAACGACCTGACGTGGGTGGGGGAGGGCGGCCCCGAGCTGGTCAGCCTGGCCCCGGGCAGTTCGGTACGGCCCCACGCGAACTCGATGATGGACGCCCGCGGCCCTGCCAGCGGCCAGCCCATCAATCTGACCGTGATCCTCGGGGGTACGGAGATCGGTACCGCGATCATCGACCCGTTGCGCGGAGTGATCAAGAACCGGGGCGGTAACGTACAGTTCGTACTAGGACAAAGGGGCAAGTAATGCACCGGTATAAGTGCTGGAACGGGCCCATGCCCACCACGGCGGCCCAGGCCAAGGTGACCACGGGCACCGCGATCAAGACCATGTTGCAGATCGCCACCCCCTCTACCCGAATGATGACGCTCATCGCCTGGGGTTACAGCATCGACGTTCCGCCGGCCACCACGGGCACGGGTGTGGTGGAGCTGCTGCAAACCGACGTAGCGGCCACTGTGGTGGCGCACGTGGCCTCCGGGGTGCAACCGGTGGACCCCAACCTGCCTGCGTCCCTGGTGACGCTGAGTACTGCGGCCACGGGATACACGGCGTCCGTGGAAGGCTCTATCACCGGTACCCGTATCTTCGACGTGGTACAGGTACCTGGACTGACCGCCGGCGGGGACGGGATCAACCCGTACGTGTACCAGTGGATGCCGGATGAACGCCCTATCGTGAGCGTCAGCAAGTGGCTCCGTGTGCGGGCGACGTTCAGTGCGGCCGTCAACATGTCCTGCTGGGTTGTCTGGGACGAATGAAAGGTAAAGTAATGGACCGCAATAAAGCAGCTCTTTCTGTCGGTATTGTAGCGGCGGCAGCGCTTTATTTCCTGGCGAATTCGGGGGCAGGAGCGGGAGCCGACGAACCTCCCGTGGTGAGTTCAACACAGAAGGAGGCGTTTTCGGGTGAACTACCGGACTCCACCTATACCTACGCGAGCTTTCATTGCGGTGATGTGGAAGGCGGAGGAAATATGCTCCTGTCCGCCAATGCATACCGGCAAATAGGGTCAGGTCCTGTAACTCCTCTGGCGGTAGTGGATTACACGGCGACCACTTTCCCGGAAGGTGCGGTGGTGGTTCTCGACAACGATTCGGGTCATGACGAGATGTACCGTGTAACCCTGATCTGTGGCACGGCTATCGAAAACTAGGAGAACAGGTAATGGCTTCGGTTGCGGTTCGTTACGCAGGCTGGTTGCGCCGTATGGGCGCACAGGCCGGCCCGCTGGGAATCGCACCGGGGGCAGTGGGGGAAGTGTCCAACCAGAACCCCATGATCGAGCTCCTGATCGACGGGTCGTGGGTCAACATCACCTCCAAGGTGATGGTGCGGGACAGCGGCGGCCAGATCTCGATCAGCCGCGGACAGACCTCGGAGGGGCAGAACCCGGTACCGGGCACATGCACCTTCCAGCTGAACAATCAGGACGGCCTGTTCAGTCCGGCCAACGCCATGTCCCCGTACTACGGGAAGATCGGTCGCAACACCCAGGTCAGGGTCAGCGTCCCGAAGGGCGACGACAAGTCGTACCGGTTCTGGGGAGAGATCCCCGCGTGGCCGGAGAGCTGGGACGTGACGGGCCGGGACGTCTGGGTGGACATCTCAGCGGCAGGGATCCTGCGCAGGCTGAACCAGGCCAGCACGCCGCTCCGCAGCACCATGTACCGCGGCCTGATGTCCCCGGCGGTGACGACCACTCCAGAGGCGTACTGGCCGCTGGAGGACATGTCCGGAGCTACATCGCTGGCGTCCGCGCTGAGCGGCGGGCCGCCCATGGCCATCACCGGCGCCCCCACGCTGGCCTCCGACACCGGGTTCAACTGCTCTACCGCATTGCCCGTGATGGCCGGGGCCTCGTTCACCGGAACGGTACCCAAGTACGTGGTGACCGGACAGTCACAGGTGCGGTTTTTGATGTACCTCCCGAATGCCCCGGCCAATGGAACGCAAATTGTAAAGTGTGCTACCACTGGAGGAACTGTCCCTTATTGGGCGGTGGCGTATGGAACGGGGGGAAACCTAGCTATACGCGGGTTGGATGCGGATGGAATAACGGTATTGTTCGACAGTGGTTTCGGTACTCTTTCTGTGGACTCTGCCCGTATGAGAATATCCATGGAGCTAACCCAAAACGGCGCCAATGTAGACTGGGCCCTGTCCGGAATTAATGCCGTTACTGGATCCATACTTGGTATATCGGGCACTTTCGCAGGAGTTACTGTAGGGCGCTTTACTACCGTTACCGTGACCCCGGGTCGGACCATAACCACAGGAGTTTTTGGGCATACGAGTGTACAATCCGATGTTACATCGGTATTCGACCTAGTAGACCAGACCACAGCTTTTAATGGCGAAGGGGCGACTGTACGAATTGGTCGTTTGTGCAGGGAGCAGGGGATAAATTTCGTCGCCTTCTCGGGGTCAACTACTGATCCCATGGGTCCTCAGCTGCCCGCTACTTTCCTTTCTCTTATACAGGAATGTATAGAGGTGGATCAAGGAGTTTTGTTCGAGCGCGAGACTGCTTTCGGACTGGCTTACCGTCCTCGCGCGGCTATGTACGGAACTTCGGCGCGGCTCACCTTGTCCTACCCGGGTAATCAGCTATCACAAGTTCCGAATCCAGTGCCTGATGATCAGAACACCAAAAACTCAGTAACTACGTCCCGGCCTAGCGGATCATCCGCAACGTCCACGCTGGAGACAGGGCCGTTGTCGATCCTAGACCCGCCTAACGGGGTAGGGCCGTCTTATTCAGATTCGATCACGGTAAACGTTGAATCGGACTCGGACCTTTTGCAGCGGGCTGCATGGAGAGTTCACCTGGGCACCGTGGACGAGCCCCGATACCCGGCGGTCAGCGTCAACCTCGCCCGATCAAGCATGGTGACGGTACGTTTTAGTGCACTGAACGTTCTCTTCGGTTACCGTATAGTCGTAACGTCTCCTCCTTCTCGTATTGGCGGGGATATCTCGCAGCAGGTCATCGGCATCCAGGAGACGATCACCTTTTTCGAGCACAAGATCACGTTCGTGTGCCAGCCCGAGTCCCCGTACCATGTCGGTGTCATCGGGTCCACGCGCAAGAACTCGGGCGCCTCGTTCATCTCCCAGGACATGACTCCCACCGATGCCAGCGTGAATGTGTCGGTCCCCAGTGGCAGCGCGGTATGGACGAACTCCGCCGCCAGCCCCACGGATTTCCCGTTTGACGTCATCGTCGGAGGGGAGCGGATGACCGTTACCGCGATCACGGGCACGTCCAGTCCGCAGACGTTCACGGTCACGCGTTCGGTGAACGGAGTGGTGAAAACCCACCAGAACAACGATCCGATAGATCTGTTCGACATCAGCTACGCAGGATTGTGAGACGGTAATGGTTGCAGGATGGCTCGCCGGCCAGGCGGAAACCGCGGACCGGTCCAACGACCTCCACCCGCGTACGATCAACTTCGCGGCCATCACCGCGACCACGGGAACGTCCGCGTCCACCACGGAAATGGCGGCCATCACCTCCCCGTCCATCACGTTCAGGAACGGGCGCGCGTTCCGGGTGACGTTCAAGGGCAACGCGATCATCACCGTAGCCAGTGACCAGGCCGAACTACGGATCCGGAAGACGGACACGGTCACCAACCCCGCGCTCCTGGACTCGTTCCGGTCCCCCACCGGTGCCGCGGCCGGCACGTACGGGTTCTACTACCAGAACATCGTCATTAACACGTCCGGCTCCGACATCGCCGCGCCCCTGGTGGCCACCTTCGCCCGGGTGACGGGCGGTACGGGGAACGTGAGCATCTTCGCCTCCGCCCTGTTCCCGGCCTATCTGGAAACCGAGGACATCGGCAGCTCCGACGACTTCACGGGCGCCGCGACCATGACGTGAGCCGGCCCCGGTACCCGCTTGCGCTGCCCTCCGAGGGGCTTTCGTCGCGGGTACCGGGGCCGGGAGGTTCAGGGCTGGACTGTGCGGGTCACCGCTCCCGCGGGAGCGGTGTCGACCTGGTAGGTGGCGTGCCCGGCGGTCAGGGCGCACCACGCGAACAGGCCGGCGAGCATGAGGCATATCCCGTTCACGATCGGTCCCTTCTCAGCACGCGGCCAGCAGGCGCGCGGCGGCGGTGTGGTAGCAGGTCCGGCCGTTCTCGCCCGCCGGGCAGGTGCAGGTCCCGTTGTCCAGGTTGGTGAAGTACTTGTCAGTGCCGTCCGAACTGATAGCGAAGAACCAGGTGGGACGGCGGAGCGGGATGATGGCGCCTTCCGCGATCAGTTCCAGCGCGTCGTCTACCTGACGGACGCTGTACTCCGCCACCAGGTCCACCGCTACTCGCTCGGGGACCGCGTACACCGCCTCCAGCGCCACCGTGCCGAACCCGAGCCGCCGCACCCGGCCCGCCGCGCTCTCGCTCTTCAGCGCGCGGTTCTGAGCACGACGAGTGCGGAGGATCCGGCGGGCGGTACGGGCGGTGGCGTTCATCTGGGGCTCCCTCTATCCGGCTGGTTTGTTCAGTATGGCAGCAGTGGACAGCAGTAGTCAAGAGTGGACTGGGATCGAGTTCAGGGTCACTCTCTGCAATACCGGGCCGAACGCGTACATTGGGCGGGAGACAGACGAGAGGCGGAGAGCATGGTGTACAGCTACGCGGTGGACGTGTCGGGCAACCAGCCGTCCCACCAGAACTGGAAGTCCTTCGGCGTGCACATGGGCATCGCCAAGGCCACCGAGGGGCAGCACAGGCGGGACGCCTGGTTCATGCGGCACATCGCGGATATCAAGACGGCCGGCCTGGTCCGCGGCGCCTACCACTTCGCCTGGCCGAACCAGGCCGTAGGTGCGGAGGCGGACAACTACATCGCCGCGGTCAGGGGGTACGCCGGCCCCGGGTTCGTGCACATCCTGGACCTTGAGCCGTACGACGACGACCGGAACTACACGGGCCGGACCGACGCGCAGATCCGTACGTACGCGATCGCCTGGGTGTCCTATGTCAAGGCCGCGTTCCCCGGGCAGCGCGTGCTCTGCTACACCCCCGGCGACGCTGTGTCCCGGCACTACCCGTCCAACGCGGACGGTTACTGGTACCCGGCCTACCCCGTACAGGGCCGGTCCTTCGCCGCGGCGGCCGAAGCCGTCCGGCCCACGACTGGTTACGGACCGGTCTGGGGTTGGCAGTTCACCTCCGTGCCCCGGGACCAGACCGTGGTCTACATGAGCCCGGACGCGCTCCGTACCTGGTCCGGGATCAAGGCTCCCGTTCCGCCCGTCACACCCGTTCCGAAACCGGAGGTACCCGTGGCCCTGACCGACGCCGACGCGGCCGTGATCTGGAATCACGCGCTGGCGTCCCCGACCGCTGTCGAAGGAACCGACCCGCACCGGCCGGCCGGTACCTTCCTCGCGTACGGGGACGCGCACTACGCACAGACCCTCGAAGCGATCGCCGCCCTGTCCGCCAAGGTGGACGTGCTGGCCGCCGCGGTGGCGGCCCTGAACGGAGGTACCGCGACATGAGCATCCCGAACCCGTGGCTGGTAGAGGCCAAGGTGGTGGCCACCACGGCCGCCATGGCGCTGGTCGGTGTGGGACTGACCGTGCTGAACGAGGTACCGGGCAACGCCTCCCTCATGGGCTCGGTACCCGGGTGGCTCCAGGGCCTGATCACGCTGGCGGCACCGCCCCTGATCACTTTCGTGACGGGATGGCGTACGCGGCACACCCCGCGTCCGGAGCTGGGAGCGTAACCGAGTGGACCAGGGAGCCGACCCGCTGACCCTGCTGCTGAACCTGGGGCCGGTGGGCGCCTTCCTGGTCCTGTGGCTTACGGGGCGCGTGGTCAGCAAGGCAGAATACGACCGCGCGGAACGGAGAGCCGAGGAATGGAAGCAGCAGTACGTACGGGAGGCGGAGGCCCACGACGTGACACGCCAGGCGGCGGTGCGGGACCGGGAGCGGTCGGACGCGGGGGTGGAGGCCTCCCGTACGGCGGTCACCCTGCTCTCGGCCCTGGGGCATCTGCCGCTTCCTCCGGTGGGTGGCTCGTGATCCGCCGCCTGTTCGTACGTCGCCGGCCCGCTGATCCCGAGCTGGAGCAGGCCAAGCGCAACACAGCGCGGTCCGTGATCCAGGCTCAGCGGGACCTGAGCGCGGCCACCGCGCGCCGGGATGAGGCAGCCCCGCTGACCAGTGCGCTCCGCCGGCACAACGCGGCCAACGGGTACAACAGGTGGTTGGAGGAACAGGTGCTGCGAGGGGGGCGAGGATGACCGCGTCCTACCTGATCCTGTACGGCCTGGGGTTCCTGGTGGCCGCGACCTTCCTTGTCGTGGCCCGCCCTCGTAGCTGGGTGGACAGCACCACCCTCAACGCCACGGGGTGGATTCTGATCACCGCGGTGACGTTCGCCCGGAGCCTGCTGCTAATCGGGCTGCACGGCGGCGTACGGGCCCCGCAGGGGTGGGGCGACGCCCTGGTATCGGTCGGGTCCCTGGCGGCCGTGGACGCCCTGTTGCTAGTCCGCGTGGTCTCGTTCGTGCGATACCGGCGCCGGGTGTAGGGTAGGCGCTCCCGCTCCGCACGACGAGGCCCCAGCACCGGATGACGATGCTGGGGCCTCGTGCCGTTCAGGACAGGCGATCAGTTCTCGGGTCCGCGCAGAAAGTACCGGTTGTCCTGGTCGTTCGGGTCGTCGGACGCATAGGTCCGGCCGTCGATCAGGGCGATATCCTCCGCCAGACGTTCAGGACTCATGTCGATCGGGTGATTCTGCTCCCGTTCCCGGGGCGTCTCTCCCTTGCCGTGCTTGCCCATCAGTGGCTGTCCTCCCGGGAGTCGCCGTCCATGGTGGTCTCGCCGGGCTCGGTCACGGGAATCGGGTCTTCCGCGTAATCGTGCTCCGGCTCGGGTTCGGGCTGATTGGGCACGGGTATTGCCTCTCGTTCGGTATCGGTGGTGGTGAACCGTAGTTGGTAGGCCCAGGTGATGTTGGTCGGGTCCAGCCCATGTCTGCGGACCCAGTCCACCGCTTCATTCCATATCACCTGGTACAGCTCGCGTGCGATTTTCCGGGTGGCCTCGTCATCCAGCGGCAGGGCACCCGTCTCGCGTTCCGCCATCAGGGCGCGGTGCAGCGCGTATTCCCCGGGGACCGTGGTCCGTACGATCTCGGTCTGTCCGCTATCGGTCGGGGCCGCGGTCATGACGAGAACTTCGAGGAGTACTCCGGGCAGTAGGCGCCCACCGCCGCGCCCATCAGGTACCCGGCCTGTCCCAGGTCCAGCCCGGACGCCGTGGACAGGGCCAGCCCTACCACGCTCACGGCTTCACCCTGCCCCAGATCGGAGCAGACCAGGTTGCCAGCGGCTATCAGCTGGGCGTCCGAGTAACCGCCCCAGTCCGGCGCTCCTCCGGCCAGGGCGGCCAGATATGCCGCGTCCTGGGTGTCCACGGCTGCGGCATTTGACCGCGGGGCTGGCAGGGAGCCGCTGGAACCGCCGACGTCGGAGCTGGCCACCAGGTAGCCCAGGGCACCCAGGATTAGGGCCACGATCAGATACGGGACGCACCCCTTGCCCCGGGGCGGGACGTCGCGGTTCGTGGTCATCGGTATCGCTCCGGGATCAGGAGTTGGATGGTGCAGGGGCTGTCGCCGACGTGGGTGAAACTGGCGTCCCGGACTCCCTGTGCCAGCTTGTTCAGGAGTTCGCGGCCATCGAAGTCCGGGTCGGACCCGTCCAGCGTGGCGGGACTGATCGTGTACTCGGACACGTACCGGCGGCCGTCCGGAAGGCCGAACACCAGGCGGGTCACCACTGCCGCGGCCGTGTGCTCCGGCAGGTACTCACGCTCGATCCCGTCCGGCTCCGTCGGTTCGGCCAGGAGATCGGTCATCGCGTGCACACCGCCAGGTACAGCGTGTAGACCAGCGCGGTGGACAGGGCGGCGAACAGCACCTGGGCGCCCGCGTCCACCAGGTCCCCCGCGCGTTTGCGCAGCGTCCATCCGATCGTGCCCACTACCAGCGCCACCGGAACGGCCTTGGGCGCGGGCTGGCCGCACGTACAGTCCTCCAGCGGGCGTCTACAGTCGGGGCAGACCTTCGGGGACGGATTGGTCACGCCCCGGTTCCTGAAAATGATCATGTCCTCTCGTTTCCCTCCGTTAATGAGATGCGTGCCCAGGGCTGGATTCGAACCAGCTTTACCCCTTAGCAGGTGATCATTCCTGTCGCTGGGCTTGCCTTTGGTACGGCGCATGACCGGCAGGATTCGAACCCGCGTCACTGATTTTGGAGACCAGCGCTCTTCCGATTGAGCTACGGCCACTGGGTGGCGCCTCCGCCGGGGAAGGGGCGGAGGCGCCGGTCTTGCGGGTGTCAGCCCTGCGGGGCGAACGGGTTGGCGCCAGGCTGGAGCGGCTGACCGCCCTGGTCCCAGGGGTTGCCCTGAAGTGCCTGCACCGGAGCCTGCTGCGGAGCGGCCTGCTGGCCCCACCCTGCCGGCGGTCCCTGGGGCGCCTGGTTGTACTGCTGGGCCGGGTGCTGCGCAACGGCCTGCTGGAACTGCTGAGCGGCAGCGCCCTGGATCTGTGCACCGAGCTGTTGGTCCGCGTTCGGGGCGAATTGCGGGATCTGGCCCGGCATGACGACCATGGACCGGTCGCCGTTCAGGTACCGGGTGGCCACCTCGGCGTCCTGCGCGGTGAAGTTCGTCTCCACTCCCCAGGCGTTTCCCTTGGCCGGGGGCAGGGTGCCCTGCTGGGTGTTGATCCGTCCCAGCACCATGTCAGTGCCGCCCACCAGACTGCGGAGCTGGCCGGTTACCCGGGCGCCTGCCAGGCCGATGTTCTTGAACTCGTGTCCGTCGAACACCTTGCCGCCGGTCTTGGGATCCGTGCTGACGACCGGACCTCCGTCCAGGACGATCACGTCACACTGCACGCTCTCGAACGTGGTACCGGGAGTGAGCGTGCTGTTCACGGTTTCCGTTTTCTGCGGCTTGATCAGCAGCAAGCGCCCGCGAAGGTCCGCCATCCGGGGGAAGTCCGATGTACCGGGGGCGGAGACGAATGTGGGAACCGGCTGGAACGGGATGACCGGAGCGGCCTGCTGCGGAGCAGGGTACTGGGGCGCCTGCGGGGCGTACTGCGGCTGTGCCTGTTGCGCGTAGGCCGGGTAGTTCTGCTGGTTCGGGTACTGCGGGGGGTACGTCACTGTGCGATCTCCTGATCTGTTCGAGTGGGCCCGGTCGGAGGTTTGTTCTGATCAGTTCTGTTCGGTTCTGCCTCCGACCGGGGTTAGCCCAGTAAGCGGAAACTGGTCCGCCATAAGGACTCGTGAACGAGGCGGGATTCGAACCCGCAACCTCCGCTGGGGCCTCCCCGAGGGGGAGGTCATGCGGCGCTCTACCGTTGAGCTACCCGTCCGGCCCTGACTAGGGGCTGTTACCAGCGCGGATACTCCCGTCGGAGCCCCGGCCTCCCAATCCGGTTGTCACGCCGAAAGGGAAATCTGTGGGTATGTTCGGTTAGTACGCCCCGGCCAGGGGCTGTTTCGGTTCAGTGCGGTTATATCCCTGGCCGGGGCTTCACGGGCTCCATACGTCCCGCTAGCTGAGTGTCCGGGAATCGAACCCGGTCCTGGATCCGGTTCCCGGTGAATACCAGGTCTCCCCTGGCTCCTGCCGGTACTACATCACCGCTGTTCCAACAGCACTCATGAGGACGATCAATCCTCACTGCCTCCCCGTATGCCTACGGGGAAATCCGTGGGTCAGTGCCCGCCGCAATCCTGTGTCGTCTTACCGCACAGCGGGCAGCGTGCGGGGGACCGGTGGTCGTTCATGAGGGTGTAGACCGTATTACGCATTCCGGTTCTTTCTCCCGTTCGGTGCCGGCGGCCCCGTGAGAACGGAGGGAAGGCACGGGGCCGCCGGGTCTTGGTATCGGCAGGAAGGCGGTGTGCCCGGATGGTGTTCCGCACCTTCCTGCCGAGGACTCCATCATGTCGTGTCCCGACTACCGCTGTCAAGTCCTGTCGCTAGAACGGCGGCTCGCCGTTCCCGATCTGGATCAGCTCGTCAAAGATCCGGTCGCCGGCAGGGAACGTCTGCTGCGCGGTGGCGTACACGGCGGCCTGACCGCCCTGGTTCTGCTGGAAGGCGGCCCGCATGGCATCCCGGGCGTACTGCCGGAACTGGTCCAGCGGGTCGGTAGCGGGCCGGTGAGCGGTCCGGCTGGACGGTTCCAGACCGGGCAAGGTCGGGGGCTGGACATGGAAGACCGGCGCCGCGTCCGATGCCGGGACGTCCACCGATTCCGCCGCGTACGGATTGACATTGATCAGTTCAGGCTCTCGGAACGCCTGGATCCGGTCCGCCGCGTCTGCGTCGTTGGCGGACTGCTGGGGGGTCGGGTAACCCCTCAGGTCCACCTGTGCGGGCTGCCCGTCCAGTCCCCGGACAGGACCGCCCGGGGCCGCCGCGTACGCCGCTTCCAGCGCGGCCGGCGGCCGGAACCCTGCCGTCCCTGTCCAGATCTGGGCAATGTCCTTGCCCTTGCGGGTCTTGCGCGTCTCTACCACCTGCTTCGCGAGCGTGGCCGCAGCCCACCCCTTGGTCAGGTCCACCCGGTACAGCGTGCAGGTACCCTGTCCCGCCGGGGCGTGCATGACGATCGCGTAGTCAGTCCGGACCTTGGGTGCCGGCAGCCACTGCCGGGTAGCCCAGTCCCACACGCCGTTCTCGTTGACGCCGTGCGCATAGCAGGCCAGCTGGATCGCGATGTCGAGCCACCCGTAGGAGAGATCCTGGCCGGTCTTCACATCCCCGATCACATGCTGTCCGTCGGGCGTGAGGAGGATCCTGTCCAGGGTGCCGGCCACCTCCAGCCCGCGATGGATCGTGGTCCGCTCGATCATCTCCGGGACGGAGTACAGGCCGGCTGCGGACATCTCGTTCCGGTACGCCAGCAGGTCCGGCAGGAACTCCTGCGGGATCGCGATCCACGCCTGTTCGGTCATGGACCCGGCGTCCATGTGCTCGGTGTAGGTGTGGACCGTGGTGCCGTGCGCGGCCTTGTCCTTGGCCCCGGCGGCGTTCTTGATCGACTCGACCATGCCATCGAGAACCTCGCGGTCCGCCTTCACGTCCAGCTTCTCGGCGCCCGCGGCCATCGCGGGGAAGCGCGCGGCGCCGGTCAGGAGGACTCGTT
>WNFQ01001061.1_pt1 | contig 26470 bp, 29 predicted proteins | sample 5400171 | NCBI WGS metagenome assembly WNFQ01 (sample SAMN13153356, study PRJNA577476) | soil metagenome | isolation source: 20 cm soil under Madrone tree | place: USA:California | collected 2016-06-14
GTTCGTCGACGCTACGACCAATCTCGAGTCGCCGGAGATATTTAGAAAATGGGCAGCGATCGGGAGTATAGCAGCAACATTGGAGCAGAAGGTATGGTTGCAAACATCAAGTGCCCTATACCCGAATCTCTATGTGTTCTTGGTAGCTCACCCAGGTGTTGGCAAGACGAGAACCGTTCGAGCAGTGAAGCGGTACTTCACAGAATTACCAGAACCGCACATTGCCCCCACTTCCGTTACTGCAAGCTCGTTAGTAGACGCCCTAGTCAAAGCAAAGCGAACCCTGATCCGCATGCCCGAAGGCCCACTTGAATACAACTCACTCCTAATCGCCGCCGATGAACTCACTGCGTTTATGCATAAGTACGATGATGAAATGATAGGAGTCCTCAGTGCCTTCTATGACAACGACATCTACGGGCAACACCGTCGTGGCAATGAGATTCGGATATCTATTAAATCACCCCAGGTTAACATTCTATCTGGAACTACTCCGAGTAACCTCATTAAGTTCCTACCAGAAAATGCATGGGAACAAGGATTCACTTCGCGCATTATCTTGGTATTTTCAGACGAGCGTACTATTGGGGATGACTTCGCAGGCTACGATTCCTCCCTCAACGGAGACCTAATCCATGATCTTAAAGCTATCAATTCCCTCATGGGCGAGTTCAAGGTCACCGAGGATTACCGTACAGCGGTTAACCATTGGCGCTCATTGGGTGAGCCACCGGTCCCTACTCACCCCAAGCTTATTCACTACGCCACCCGCAGAAGGGTACACTTATATAAGCTTTCGATGGTGGCGGCTGTGGATCGCAGTGACACTTTACTTCTTACCAAAGAAGATTTCAACCGAGCCATGGGTTGGCTCCTCGAAGCCGAAGTGAATATGCCAGATATCTTCAAGGCAGGTGGTGGTGGGGCGGATGCCAAGGCAATGGATGAAATCTATCACTTTGTATTGGTCTCCGATCGTGGCCAAGGTGTACCTGAACATAAGATTACCAACTTCGCCAGAGAACGGGTACCGATCCATTCTATCCTCCGAGTCATCGACGTGATGGAACGCTCTGGCATGATTAGAGCCGTTGCTATCGATCCTAAGACCAAGCAACGGCTCTATCAGGCGCAGGTTCCGGACCTAGGTCCGGAAGACCTTCCTTAGGGAGTTGGTGGAGAAGCCGCTAGGTTCGGCGTCGATGGATTCGCCGCTACAGCTGCATCAACCGTATCCGCAGTCTGGGTCAACTGAGCCACAACATCATTAATCGCCTGTTGCGTAGTCGGATCGCCAGTCTGGACTGTGGCAAGCTGTGCTGCCAAGGCCGTATTCTGATCCTTCAACGTCTGCAAGGCCGATAACGCTGCGGTGTCACTCGCCTGCAAGCGAGCAACAGCGTCCTTTAGTTTAGCTAAGTCTATCATAGTCGTCTCCTGGTTTTCAAGGGTGAGGTCTACTTTGCCTTCTATACCATCTAGCCGGCGTAGAACCTCAGGGTCCGGCTCGAGTTGCGCGCGTAGTTCAAGCTGTGGCATTGGTTAACATCCTTTACAAATCTCTGGCTTCCAAGGCGCTGGTTCAGGCATCGGCTCTATTCCACTAGTGGGCGGAAAATGGACGAAGGAGACCAGCGCCCCCACCTCCTGTTCCAGTTAGGGCCATAATTAAATAGATTATTATTAGCAGGAGATAGATGAACCAAATTCCCTGCTCGACCTTAGGCGGGATTTGGGTAATGAAGTTATTGATTCCATAGAGGACGAGGTAAATCACTCCAGCTAAGACTATAGCACCAATTAATAACCAGAGCAGATTGATTGCAAGTGCGGCCATTGTCTACCTCCTATTGCTTACGGTTCCACATTACTGATATCAGACTATTAATAGCATCGAGGATTTTCTGATTAGATTTCACCAGTTCATTTACATCCCGACTGATATTCTCTAAATGATTATAGGCTTCCCACCTATCACGTTGGTCGTCCGGGTTATACTTAACTTCCTTACCAGTGATTCCTCTGATGATAAACCAAACTCCAAGACTAAATACTATCAGCCCAAAGATGACTTGCAAGAGTGGCCACGGCCCTAGTGCTTTGGCGAATTCTTCAGTCATTTCTATTCTTCACCGTTGTATAGGCCGTATAGAGTTCTCCTATAGTAAACATAAACCAAAATGGAATTCCAGGCGATGGGTAGCCCCTAACGATTGAAATTTGAACAAGTTCCATTACGAACTGAGCCCAGATAGGGGCGGAGAATATACCACAGAATGCTCGTATCCAAGGGCCAAGTTCGGCCCCAAACATAATCTGTCCATTCAACATCAACGCAGCACAACGGGCCCAGCCGAGGGCGAGCATGATTAGGGTAATGGAGATTGGGGACAGAATAGACAAGAGTAGCCCATCGGCTTTAGAAGTCGAGGGCCAGATCAAGGCTTCAATACCCACAGTCAACATCGCCACTCCCATGCACCATTCAAATACACGGCCTTCGGCGTAGTGGTTGATTGTCTTGAATGACATCATGCGTCAGGGTCTACATCCTTAGCAGCAGCTTCGAAAGCGGTGTCTACTTGGGCATCAATGGTGGCAAGGGTGGCTTGCTGTTCAGCAAGGGTAGCAGGATTGGCAGACAGGGCCGCGATGATGTTCTTCACTGGACCATAGAGAACACTGATCTCTTGGACGATCAAGGGTAGCCACTTTTCGAGTTGGGTGACGATGGTAGTGATTGCTTTTGTGGAAGTTCCACTGTTGTTAAGCAATGGCAGAACTTGTTGGATGATCTCTAGGACTCCAAGGACTATATCGGCTGTCATCTAGGGGCTCCTACTGGGGATAGATTGAGTTGATTAATGGCTGCGATTAGGGTATTGTATAAACCTGCTGGCCCAGCATTTCCTATAGCTACGTAGGTCTCAAGTTGGTTCCTAGCTGCCCGACCAGAGCGGACATATTTGATTACCGATCGGCGATTGTCAGCCGAGCAGACTGGAGTGGTAAGGTTGGATTTGCAGTAGACGAGGTACTGGGTGGCCGTTCCTTCCAACGCATCAAAGGCATTAGCCGCTACAATGATCTGGGTTGGCGAGACCGATGCCTCAGTGATGACTTGGTAGGCAGTCTTGAGATTAGCACAAGCGCCGAGGGTTAGGGCTAGGGCTAAGATTAAAAGCTTCTTCATTTCGTCACCACCTGTACGGTTTCAGTTGTATTGACATTGGCAGGAAGAGTCTGAGCCAAAGCTGCTTCTTGTGGGGGCAGGACAATCTGCGGAGCAGGAACACCTGGAGCTACCGGCTTAGCCGCAGCAGCCATGATTGAGGCCCGAGTATTGGCGATGAAGGACCAGATGATACCAGCTAGGGTTATAGTAGGACCAGCACCGGTCATGACGAGGTTGACGATGTTGTTAGCGGTAGCAGAGGAAAGACCGAAGACAGTAAGCATCGTGCCGACGATCGGCATAACTTGTCGAAGTAAGGCCATAACTTGATCGGTAGTCATTTGGTTCTCCTAGGTTGCATCAGGGTCCACAGCATGAGCGGCGATTTCGAAAGGGTCAAGCGAAACGGGGATTCCCTTTTCGGGCTGAGGCTTGGGTATTGGTCGAACTGGTATTGGTGGGGGCTGAGGCGGTGGCACCCAACCTATCATCAACTTCGCTACGTCCTTACGGAACATAACCATGTCGAAGCTAGGATCATCCTTACGGCCATGCGGTAAGGCGTACTCCTTATGCCCCGCACACATGATTGGGCCAGCACCAATGTGTTTAAGGATCGCTGCACAGCCTCGCTTGTAAGCATCCATCTGGACCTGTGGCCAAGGGTCTCGGCTATCGCCTGTGTTCTCAGCTTCGATGCCAATTAAGTGGGCATTGCCATCAGTAATCCCTTGCCAGTTCCCTCGTCCTGCATGCCAGCCTTTGCCTGCGGCTATCATCCAATAGTGACCACTCCGTCCCAGACCAAGATTGCATAAAGGACCGCCAAGATCAGGCCTGCCATCGATGAGCACATTAAGATCAGGCAGATCGCCATGTAAGGGTCCGCAAGTATGGTGACAAAGAACCCCGAGAACCTTTCCTTCATCGCCATGCCCTCTATTTTGCCAGCCGGGGACTTCGATCACCGTCAGCCCTGCGTCGGTTAGGACTTTAGGTAGCCAGAGAAGGGAGTAGGTCATAGGTTTTCCTTAGTGATGCCTAAGCCATTCGTCGAAAGTCTTCGAATGCTTTTCAGTAGTGCCGAATCTAGCCCCGACCATCCAGCCCCATGGGCCTTTGGGACGTTCTTTGCCGGTGGATACATCGTAGCCGAAGCGAGCGGTCTTGCCCATTTGGGCATTGGTGAGGCCAGTTAGGGTACCCATTAGAGTTGCACCGTGCTGGATCACTCGACCTGCGTGGTCCTTAGATAATGGGCGATCCTTACTTAGATCGCGACCCATATCGGTTATGGTCTTAGCACCTGTAGAGAACAACCCAATCGCCGGGTCCTGGCCTCGAAGCAAGGCAGAGGCTAAGTCTCGAACCCCAATCCAGCTAGCACCAAGAGTATAGGCGAGGCCCTTAGCAGCCTTCTTACCCCAGGATTCCTTATCATCACTAGCAAGCGGAGTAACCATCTCTTCAATCAAGGCTGGAAGGATGACGTAGGAGAATAGCATCGTAGTCAACTTCGGTACCTCAGCCATTGCTCCTTTGTAGTCCCCTTCCTTAACCATCCCAAAGGCATCCCCCGATCGCCACATGAGTTCGAACTGGCGATTGACGATGTGGGAGAAGAAGCCATAGACCGATGCAAGCCATGACCCCATCGGCCCAGTCCGCATGACACCTGCACGGTTGGTAATGGCGACTGAGCCGTGGGCTCGACGGACAGCACGATCGGCTTCGTAGATCGCATCGCCATGTACACCATGGTCGGCCATTTCGGACTTATACTTGGCGAGCCAAGTTGGGACAGCTGAGAGAAGGTCAGAGATGGCGACAGGTGTGGCTGAGAACTTGATTAGGTTCTCCCTCATTGATTCGTATTTCGAAGTCGGAGCCATACTCTGCGTCGCACCACTGAGGGTCTCGCTATAGTTCCTATGCCGACGCTGGAGTTCTTCACTCGTCTCCATAGCAAACTTCCAATTGCTTTCGCCAGTCTGTTCATTGATCGACATGAGTCCAGTGACGGCTTTGGAGAAGTTGGCTATCCCTACCTCAGTTAAGGAGTTAATTGCCGCTGTCGGTCCATGCTTCATCACGGTGCCGGGGTTTAGGCCGATGAGGGTCGAGACCATATTCTGGCGAATGAACTCAGAGAGGTTAGTAAATCTGCGGCTTGCATCATCCCGGAAGTTGGCTGAGTTTGCTACGTCCTTAAGGTAAGGGATCAGCATCTCCCGATATTCTGCTCCATAGTGCTTAGTGATCATATTCCTCACATCGTGGTCATAGAAAATCTTCCCTGCATTTATAATCGCCGGGCGCATAGCAATGTCATGAAGCATCTGGCGCATACGGACTGGGAGCATGTCAAGGTCGAGGGACATAGGAGCGGCATACGCAGTTCGTTTCTTCGTATACCCTGCTGGAGTAACCGCTCGATGGAAGTTCTCTTGCTCAAGGGCATCGCCTCCCATAAGCTTTCGAGAGGTTCCTTCGAATTCGGGGTGGAAGATAATGGGGTAGTATCCACCAGCATACTCGCCGTGTGGGGTCTGGATTGGCTTAATATCAATCGCCTCAGGTTCAACTCCAGAGATTGATCGATACATAACGTCGGATTCTTTCTTGATCTCTGAGAAGGTATCCCATATCTTCTGAGCCCAATCCCAATCTTCCTTAGCAGCATGGGTATTAAGCCAGTCAGTAACCTGTGCACGATGAAGCCCATAGCCTTTAGCTCGCTTGACAAGGTTGGATTCATTGCCTGCGTCGAGAAGAATCGCCAGCATGTTCTCTCTAGTGAAGGACATTAGATACCCTTCGGCCCCACCGGCCTGAGATACAGGGTCCTTGAAGATTGGGTTATCCACCTGCTTCTTCAAGTCCTTCGGCGAAGGGATGTCCTTCAAAGCCCGGGAATATTTCTTCTCCAACGCAGCCTCGGAGTTCGCTGCTGCGGCTAGGTCCCTCATGACGTATTGACTAAACACCCCACGAGGATCACCACGATCCCAACGATTGAACAGTGCTTCCATCTGAAGATGAGCGGCACCGTAGGTACGGATGATGCTTGCGACCTTAGGAGGGATGACACCAAGCATCCATCGTCCGCCTTTGGCATCATAGAACTTCTCCTTGAAAGCCCGGAGTTGGTCTATCATTTGGGTTTTGATATCAGCTAGGTCCGCAGCCTCGCCTGCCTTGTAGATTTTGAGTTCGTCTCGGGCGTTAGCATTGAGGGAGCGAATAGAGTCATGGACCGCCCTGAACTCTTCGGTCGTCAGGTTCTCAAACTCCTTCTTGAAGGCAGGGTCGAGTAGGAACTCAGCGACTGGGATTTCTCTAAGATCGTGTTGTTGTTTGAAATCGACGAACTCTTCTAAGGTCTTGCCTTGATAGGCGAGGGCAGATTGCAGGTCTTGGACTGAGCGTTTGACTTGGCGCCCGACTTGGAAAAGGATTTGGTGGATATAGGGAACATAGGTAGAGTCCAAGGAAGGTTGGTCTCTAGCAGATAAGCGCTTAGCGAGCTTGTCAAACTGGCCCATCTGCTTCTCTAACTTCTTGGCCTCGGTCGCCATCTGCATAGCGAGATATTGCTGTTGCTTCGCACGGAAGGCGCCAGCATAGTCTTCCTTAAGTAAGCCCATCTCAGCAGCCTTGCCAGCTTTGCCAGCAGAGGCTAGGAACTTATTAGTGTCGATCGATCGAAGAGGGGTTTGTTCAAATTCTCCCTTGACCCAAGACTTAAGTTGATCCTTGGTGATTGAGAATTTCCCACCAGCCTTGATGCCTAAGGCAAGGACTTCTTCATGTAGTAGGTCAAGCTGGGTCTCGGAGATCGCTTGGTCTTTAGCCTCATCGAGGATCGATTTCTCAAGCGATCCATACTTGATCTCCATCTGCCGTTGAGTCTCAAGATCAGTGACTCGTTTGACATAGTTCTTAGCAGACATGCCAGCCTGCATCTTCGCCTCGTTATACTCCCCTAAACGATCAACCATCGCCGCACCTGAGCCATAACCAAAGACCCCTGCGAAGTCGTCAGGGTTCACACCGGACTTGGAGACGTAGTCCTTAGGTAGCTTTGCTCTCTGCTCAGGGGTTATAAACCCTTCGCCAATCTTGACACGGCTCGATATCTTATTTCCATACAATTCTCCAGCACCGAAGAATAAATCCGCAGCCACATCTGGGCGTTGGCGAATGCTATCTGAAACGTCTTGACGAACTTGCTTCTCATTATCTTTCCATTCTTTGGTTAGGCGCTTGCCTTGTTCCTTCTCAGCACGAGCCTGAGCCGCTGCTAGATCTTCGGTATGGCGTTGATCGATAAGCTTCATATACCGCTTGAACTGATCCGCTGTCATACCGACGGCGGCAGCCTTGTCGAACATAGGCTCTTCGCCTTCCATCATAGAAGGCTTAAGGAACGCTCCACCAGCATGGCCCCTTGGCTCCCTCGCACCGACTTCGCCTGTATCCATCTTTTGGAAGAGTTCTTCCCAGGTAGGCTCTCGCCCGAGGAGTTCTTTAAGTTGGGACTTGAGGGAGTCGAAGAGTTCTTTCAACCGTTCGAAGATAGGATGGAGCCTTGGTGAAACCTCTTCACCCCGAGCCCAATGGCGATAGCCTTCGGCGATGGACTCTTCGAGTTTACGCGGCATGTCAAACTCGGGATATCGCTTGTCGATATTGAACTTCTTAATCCAATCTTGTTCTCTGGCAGCCCGAGATAGAGTATCCCATTCGCCCTCTTTGAAGAAGCCGAATTGCTTGAGGTAGTGGACTGCCTCATGGCGAGCGACGCCTAGGGTATCGCCAGCATCTAAGGCAACTACAATCCAAGGGTTCTGCTTCCAGTGTGGCAGCATGAAGCCACCGCGCATGGCCGCAGGCTTGCCGGGGACTTCAATATGACTTGGTGTGAAGACCTTAGCATCAGGAGCAATCTTAGCTAAAGTATCTCGAATTATCTTATCGGCTTGTTCTTCATACTCTACAAACTCAGGGGTATAATGAAGGATGCCTCCTTTGCCCACATCGACTTGAGTGGTCTCGAATAGGTTTCGAAGGGCCTCAACATGGGTCCAACCCCTCGGCCCTTCTAACTCATCGAACTTGATCCAAATCTCCTTCTCAGTCCCCGCTCTCTCCCTTGCGCCAGAGATACGGAAGCCGCCAATCTCTTCAGCTTCTGGATAGTGTTCCTTAAGTTGGCGAGCAAGGTCTCTAGTCAAAGCTGGACCAAACATATTGGCCCCTTTCATTCCTCCTATATTATCTACATAAAGTCTCTTGCCGTTATTATATGGAACAACTCGAACGAACCCCCTACGAAGACCATTCTCGTCCATGATGTTAAAGCGATCGGACTCAATTGTTGGGTCATCAAGGCTAGGCTCCTTTCCAGGCTGCTTTTCTAACGTCAGCTTCCGATCGCCAATGGAAAACATCGGTTCAAGACCCGAGGCTCCACGAACGGATGGGAGAGGTTCGGGGATGATTTCGGTAGGCTTGGGAGGTTCAGCAAGACCCTCCTTGGCCTCAGCCTCTGCTACCTTCTCATTCTTCGTAACCCCTCCCGGCCTAACCCTAATATCATCATGAAGCTCCTTAGCAACTTCTGGATCCACCTTCGCCAGCCAATCGGCCAACGGAACTTGGACATCCCCACCAGTCGCTACGGCAGCCCGAAGTTCTTCAGCGATTCTAGGAGACCATCCAAGGATATTATCTCCGGCTTCTGGGACCTTGCTTCCGTAGAGCTTCGCCACAGCATCGCCAGAGATACCAATACTAGCATCGCTATGCTGGCGAATGAAAGAAGCAAAAATCTCCGGCGAGCGTTCTCTGGTGGCTGATCCTTGAGCGGCTTTAAGAGCTTCATCGAGGTTTCCTAGATCGATTTTGTTCTGCTCGAACTTAAGCTTATCGATTTCAGGATCAAGGCCGCGAGGGGGCTCACGACTTTCATCCAACCACGGTGATGCCTTTTCGATAATAGGTCTGATCTTGATAGCAGCGTCAGAGAACTTAACGTCTGGCACATGTGGAGCATGGACGCCAGAGGTCCCCATCATATACTGCTCAACCATTGACGCAAGGTCCCTGGAGAACTGCTCAGCACCTTGCTCATCGCCTGTTAGCTGCTGGTACCCTGCCTTCGCTCCTTCCTTAACGCCTTCCTTAGCACCCTCCAAGATTCCAGAACCAAAGCGAAGAACACCTTCAACCGGCATCGCCAGCGTAGCAGCTACAGCTGAGCCAAGCTTGTGTTCCTTTATGTCCTTGTCGGTTAGCCAGGAACCGGATGGGGAATCGCCAAAGCCTTTCTTGAACCCTTCCCAAGCACCAGAAAAGATCGACCCACCGGCCTCGGGCAGGCGAAGAACTCGCATTGGGAGGGAGAGCTTCTTAAGTTGTTCGCTGACCGAATCGAGGTTGCCATAGTCATCATTGGAGATTTTGGCATGCATCGGATCGGCGTCGACGTATTGGCGAAGGTATTTGTTAGAGGTAAGGAGGGAGGCGGTTAGGGCTGCCTTGTGCTGTTCTTCATAATTCTCCAAGTTAGGGTAGATCAACGTAGGGTTATCGCCAGTGGCGTCGCCTAGCTCTACCGACCTAGCAGCCTTCTCTGGATCATCAGCCAATGACGACATCGCATGAGCCATCGACGACCGTTGCTCACGGAGAATGAAGGAAGAGGGGTCTAGGCTAGGGTCTACGTCGGTGTCGCTCATGGCGAGGATTTCTTACCAGACGGATAGAGCTTTATAAGTTGGGTGCGGATATAGGCTCGGTTGAGTTGTTCAGGTGTGGGTTCGACTCCTCCCTTGGCGATCACGTCGGCCTTTACATCTTCTTCGAACTTAGACGGAGTGGGCTGGTCGTAGAATGGCTTCTTGCCTGAAAGCATTCCGAAGAAGTACGGCTCGGATCGTTGCTGAATCACCTGCGGAGCGATTTGTTCGTTGAATTCTTTATAAGTCGGCGGCTTGCCATGGTTTTCCTGCCAGATGTCGAGGGCGGATTGGACCGTCCCAGTCAGGTGATCATAGTCGTCTTTATTCGAAGTGGTTCGTTTATAGATGCCAAGGGCCTCCATCTGCGATCCCATCGACCCACGCATCCAACCAAGGGCACGGTCTACGCGTGGGTCTTGATTGGCGTTCTTCTTTAAGGCCTCTTGACGTTTGACGATCTTGTCCATCTGGGATTGGTTAAGGCCGGTCTGGTAGGGATCGATAGAAAGGAATCCTTCAACATCGTTATTCGACATCCCCACCATTTGATTATAGAGTTCCTCATTCGCGACTTTATTCTTAGCTGCGTTGTAGGAGTTGATCCTAGCAGGAATCGCTAGGCGATCAGTCTTTGGAAGGGCGTCGATGGCTGCTGCGACCTTGGGGTCAGCTCGAAGCTGTTGTTCGTCCTTGACGCCAGCACCGATAGCACCGGCGATGGTCTGTTGATTATCATAGGTTTCTTGCTTCTTAGCAAAGTTGGCTTGATTCCAAATACCCCGAACAGCAGCTACAGCATGTTGTTCAAGGATAGGATCGTCAGGGTCGAATGCTTTGGCCTTAGCCCTAGCCTCAGCTTCCATAACGCTAAGGGCCTTAGGCGCCTCGGTCTCAGAACCCTTGCCTGCCTCATAGACCGAGTTGGCAATGTTGACTGAACCTACTGCACGACCTTGAGCACGAACGATGTTGTCTACTTTGAGATAGTCTTCTTGAGTTAGCTCAGTTTTATTCTCGTCAAGTTCCTTGGCTGCGCCAAAAGGGTCTATTCGGGAGTTACCAATGATTCGCTGGGCCCACAGGCGAGATCGAGCTTTTTGAAGCAAGGCTTGCTCTTGAGGCCCACCAGTTTCGAAGCCATGGGCCGCTGATACAGTAATGGCGTTCTGCTGGGTCCTAGCTAGCTTTTCCTTAAATAGCCTTGGGTCCTTCGGATCATCCTCAACCGACTTAGCATCTAGTTCCATCTGGGACGTGGCAGTCCCTACTACATACTGACGCTGGGCCGTAGCGGCTGCGCCTGCACCGTTGAAGATCGATCGGCCCATGGTAGAAAGTGATTGGCGATCGTACATCTTCTGGGCCATAGGAGAGGATAGACTTCCACGGATGTTTCGCCTAGACTCTTGAAGGTCCTGTTGATATTTCGGAAAGGCATCTACTCGTTCCTTTCCTTCCTTGGCATTATAATCAGCATGAATCTTCCCCGCCTCAATCATATACTTCGCATCAGCTTCGGCAGCTTCGGTTTCGTTATTAAGATTTTGTAGAGCAATCGCTCGATTGAAGATTTCATCGCCAGCACCAACGACTGTCTTGCCAAGTCCCTGAACAGCCTGTGCTACCTCCCCACCAAAGGCAGCCCCCGGCACCCGAGGATTCATCTCCGGAGTGGGGATGTCGGCTAGGGTTTGACTAGGGACGCCAGAGTAAGGGACTTGGGCCAATTAGGTCTCCATAGCTAAGGCGTTCTTGCCAAAGGAAGATGAAGCTTGGAGCCATTTAGAAGAGACAGAGCCTGCGGTGCCGAGGATGGAGGCCACAGCGCCGATATCGCCAGCCTTCTTTGCTTGCTGTCCAGCAATCACATCTGCACCTGCTTCGGCGCTCTTAGTCGCCGCTTCAACCTCAAACCCATAAGCCTTCTTGGCGAAGTTAGTGCGGATTAGGTTTTGGTCATAGACACCGAGTGCGGTAGTAGATTGCCGGACCCCGGTTGCTGATCCTCCGGCTACATCAAATCCAGATGCAGATTGATCTACCTTTTGTTGAGCTACTGTAGCTCCAGTCTTAAGCCCAGATTGGTAGGCAGCTGAGCCTCCAGCTTCTTGAGCATAGCTTGCGTTCTGCAAGGCGATCTTTTGATTAAGCTGGGCGACTCCAGATTGATAGTTGTACATCGCCTGATCGGCCGCACCCTTTTGCAGCGAGCCATAGGCAGAGACCCCACCGCCGATAAGCGATGATCCAGCCCCAATCGCAGCCCAAGTGAATGGATCAGCCATTAGCCCTTCCTTATCTCAAACGGCCTAAACCAAGCTTCCTTGCCCTTAATCGGCTGACCGAACTTGGCCCCTAGCCACTTGAGCCAGCGGATGCTGCGGGTTGAGTTGACTTCGCAATAGCCAGTGATGATCGGCCATTCTTCGAGTATCTCGGCGATGGCCTTCTGTGAATAGCGAACGAAGAGGAACTTGTATTTCTCCACAACATCAGTCGAGAATAACCAGAGGTAGGCCTTATCCGACATCAAGCTCGGCGGGACCACTCCCCAAGCACAGCACATCGTTCCATCCACCGATCCGATGTAGAGCTTCGCGGAGAAGGTGAGGTATTGTTCAAGGACTTTTGTCTCTTCATCAGTTAGTATTCCCTCCTTGGCTTCAAAAATCAACTGTCTTGTCTTGGCCTTATCGGCAAGTTCGATGAGTGCTGTCATTTGGCAGTATCCCCAGGTGTTACTTGTGGAATGACTCCTAAGATGGAGGCAGGGAAAGGGAATGGTTGTTCGATGCAGTATTGGCCTGGGACAGTCCAGCTTGGGTCTAGACGAGTCATGGCGTCGCCTGTGACGAGATCGGTAACGCGGGTGTTGGTAGCTGAGCCGACGTTGCCTCGAACTAGGTCTTTCATTGGGATAAGGGTGGTGAAGGTCTTTCCGATTGATAGGCCTAAGGTTTGGTTAACCCTCACCGTCACTGCCGGGATGGACTTCATCTTCCCTTGAATGGTAGGTTCGCCAGTGTCGAGTTGGAGGGTTTGGAGTTGAGGAGTATAGGCGAGGCCGATAGTGACGCGGGTGTAGCCGACAGCGGGTAAGGCTGGGGCTGGGAGATTGAAGGCTCCGCTGGCAGGCATAGCGAATGGGGTGATAACCGCGACATTTCCAAGATCATCTGTTGCTAGGCCAGTAACGGTAGCTGCGGCTAAGTGTTGCGCCCCCATGAAGGCCAAGGTAGCTACGCCGTTGTATTGCAATCCAGCATCCACAGCCCAAGCATCGGTAAGGCCGGTAGGGTAGAATAGTTCAGCTATTCGTTCGACATATTGGACGGTGACTCCGTTGATAGATCGTTGTACTATAGTATAAACCGCATCTACCTGACCTGCGGCAACCGTCTCGGTGATAGATGCGACGGACTTAAATGCTCCTTGGGTATCACTATGAGACCAAGCAATCAAGTCTTGCTCTTTCAAGAAGGTTAAGGTAAGCATGGTTCCATCATTCCGCACCGCCCAGACGATCTTATAAGGCTCTTCAGCCCAAGCCCAGCCGATTATGGAGAATCCATAGAAGAGATGGGAAGATAAGACCGAGATATCGGTTCCGGTATAGACTTGAGTATAGAAGTTGAAGACGAGGTCTCGGACGATAGACCCCTTAGATTGAACATAGAGAACGTTATCATTGGCGACGATCGGCGGTGGGAAGCTAGCGCCATTGTAGGCTTGAGAATTGGCTACGATTTGAGTGGCTGAGATAGGCGACCCAGGCGATCCACCATTGATTAACCAAGCTTGCTTATCAGAGAAGACAATCAGCCCTTGAGGCTGTGTGATCATAGATTGGATTGTGTTTAACTGGCCAGAGGTCAAGGTACCAGAGATGGCGTTATCTGGCTCAACTGGAGAACTAGTGTTGAAGTTATAGTAAGCTCCTGGTTGAGAGAAGTCAAACTGTTGTGGGGAGCCTACGGGTCCAGCAAGGACCAAGCGTTGTTGAAATATCCCTGGTACGGTTGGATTGCCAACATCCCCGGCGATTATAACTGCAAGTCCAGACCCGCCACCAGCACCGGAGATGGTTACAGTTGGAGGGGTTAGGTATCCACTACCTGGATTGACTATATTTATTCGGCTGATTCCCCAAGTGAGGTTAAAGGTACCACCAGTACCAATGCCACTTGTGGAAACCTGAGCGACTGGATTCGCTGGTGTTGCGCCAGCAGAGATGGAGCCAGGATTGACGATCGCTATGCCAGTGATGTTACCTCCAGCTTGGGCGGTAACTTGTAATATAACTCCATGGGAAAGGGTTATAGTATCGCCTACGACGTAATTAATACCTGCCGCATTGATTGCAGCGATGTTACATTGAAGCAATGCTACTGCGGTGGCGGTCACGCCAGGAGAGGCTGAAAGGGTAACAGTCGGGACTGCTGTGTAGGTTCCTGATGCAGTAAGGTATATTGTAGCAACTCCTCCACCACCAGCAAATGGATTCTGTGCAATAGGCGGGCCAGAAGAGAAGTCAGGGCCGATGTTAGAGTCATATATAGAGGTCCCTTGTACATTGCCGATGAACCCAAATACAGACCCGCCGGGGACAGGGCCACCATAACTAGGATTAGCTCGATAGACGTTGTAACTAACTGCTCCAGTTACTGGCAACCAAGTAATAGTATTAGTTCCGGCGACAGTGCGAATGTCGGTGAAAGGCCCAAAACTAATATAGCCAGATGGAACACTTTCTTGTCCATTTATATCCACCGAAGTAAGGACATAGGCGTACCAAACTGTGCCAGCAGCGAGAGTTGTAGTTGCTGAAAAACCGCTGGGGGTGGCGATGGTGGTGCCGAAGACGATTCCAGTGTAAACCCAATTTGTTGCAGTGATTAAGACTAGTTGGGCAGGGATGTGATTCGGGTGGCACAGAATCATCGTGTCGACGTTTTGGACGTATTTTATTAAAGATAGCTCGCCTGCCGAATAGGGAGAGGCGATGGTGTAGATTCGTGCTGTTCCACCACCAATAGTGAATGGCGAAAGCGAAGCGAATGTAATTGCATTACCAAATAGGTCGGTAAGTCTAATATTAGCAGGGTCTTGAGCAGAGATGATGTAGTAATTACCGTTTAATTGTGTTGATCCTCCCACGCCGGATATAAATATCCAATCGCCTACGGCGTAGCTATTTATTACCTGTAAGTTAGCTTGACCACCTACATTGGTGATTCCAGTTATGGCTATGGGTGTTTCTAAGACTGGCGCTCCGTTGTTATAGAAACGGATATAGCCTTCGCCAAATTCGAGTACGTAGGATACAGTCAACGAGGCCTGAAAAGGAATAAGCCTCGTTTCGGTATTGGCTTTAGTCTTGAGGATGTATTTAGTTCCCGGCCGAGCTGTGGCCCCTCCTCGATAGTCGACGAAGAAGTTACGGAGGAGGGCTGCGCCAGAGTGGTACTTGGCGATGTCGACTCGAGCATTAAGGGCTGGTGCCCATTCGCCAGAGTTGAAGGAGAACTGCATTACTGGCTGGGCCACAGGCGATCCTTAGAAGAAAGTCGGGAGTAGGCCTCCCCAGTCGAATGCGTTGTAAGGTCCGGACTGGAATCCATCGGTCCACCAGATGCCTCTAGCGCGTATCCAATCGGGGGTAACATCGCTGACAGTTAGACCTTCGTTGCCATCGACCTTACGGGCCTCAGTAAGGGACATGTTCGCCATTTGGATACAGGCATTAGCAAGGGGCTTGTCGCCAGTCAGGCCCATGACGATGTCAGCACCGAGCTTACCTGCCATTGCATCTTGGAATATCGGGTCCCAGACATTAGGGTCAGTGATCTGGCGAATGTAGGTGAGGGTGGCGAATTCTTGATTGCAGAGGATGACTCGTTGGTTGCCTTTGGCGCCGAAGGTTAGGTTGAAGGTGGCACCAGAACCTAAGCCATCAGTTGAACCTTGAGCAACTGGGTTGGTTTGGGCTGCGAAGTAAGATCCACCAAAGGGTGGGTTGGCGTCAATGATCTGGGAAATCACCGAAACAGAAGTGATAACACCAGCCACCACACTGCCAACGAGAAGCTGAGCAGGAGCACCCAAAGGAGGAGCATCTGTCGGCCCCGAAGCAAGTGTAATAATATCACCAACAGCATAGCCGACACCACCAGAGACTACCGCTGCTGCGGTGACTGGGACGAATTGGTCTGATTGAATTCTGAACCTGATTGGCGATCCAAGCCAAGTCGAAGGGGCACCGCCAGTGATGGCAGTGGTGATTGGGACGTTGCCTGCAAAGCCTGTTTGGGTTGAGGGAATGATCCAACAGGCGCGGAGGCAGTCGGCTGGGTATTGGTACTCATAGGCCCAAGGCGGTGGAGGTTGGCCGGGCTGCCAGAGATTGGTGGCTGGGGAGGTATTCTCTGGAGTACCAGGTGTGGCAGAGATCAGGGACATGTTAAGAGTAGCCGTGGCAAAGTCCCACGGAGCCATACGAAGCAGGCTATCCCGAGTGTTATTGTAAGTCAGGTTAGCCTGTATCGCTTCGTTGGAACCATTCGCCAAGAGTTCCGCATCGGTCACAGTGGTTCGCGAGCCAAAGGCTTGCAAGGCAAGGTTCACGATGTCGGCTTTGGTGGTCATCAGTGCTTACCTTGTGTACCACAACAACCATGGTTGGTTCCACCTAGTCCTGGCCCCTGACGCATCTGGCCTGTTGGACCTTGGGGTGGGGAGTACGGAATCGGCTTCGGCTCACAGTGGCCACCGTTGGTAGCTCGGGGAGCCTGACCAGCGCCAGAGTCTTGGCCGTATTCGGATAAGATGTCAGACATTAGATTTTCCTCCCCACATCGCCAGCAGGCACTAGAGTTGGCGAGCTTTCCTCATCTTTGGCCTTAGCCTCTTCAGCCTTAGCCTTCTCAGCCTCAACCTTCGCCTTTGCAGCAGCTTCAGCAGCAGCTTTTTTATCTGCCTCGACCTTCGCCTTGGCGATCTCCTTTGCAGCCTCATCATCCATAGCCTTAAGCTCGGTCCCAGCCATGGCTATCAGGTTATTATATCCCGGCCCGGCCGCAGCAGCAGCGTGGACTACGTCAAGAAGGAGTTTTGCTCGTCCTAGATCAATGCTCATTTGTGGTTTCCTTGTGATCCGCAGTGGTGGATAGTAGTGGCGACTGGCTGCGGAGCGGTGAAGCCCCGGCCAGCTTCGAGCGGCGTTGGATTACTAATCACAGCCACGCCAAGCTGTGCAGCGCCACCTGGGTTGATGGCATGGGGAATGGGCTCTCGCTTTTGCCCTGAATCGGTAGAGTTTCCTGATCCTTGTTTCATTCGCTAGTCTCCTTTGGTTTGGCTAGTTGACGGGTATGGTCATAAACATTACCTGGGCGCTCAGCCATATCTTGACGAACCTTTGCAAAGGTCCCACCCTCAGCGTGAAGATCATCTAGGATGTGGCGAAATCGATCAGCACAACGTTCCATCTCTCGATCAATATACTCAGGGGCCTTAAGGCCAAGAGAAATATATTCACCCTTAATGTGAACAACGTCGTGAAAGTAGTTCGCAAACCTTCGCATCTTCTCTGGAATTTCACTTTCAGCATCTCGAAGAGCATTAATCGCAGTGGAGGTTAACTGACGAATAGTCTTGAGTTCACGAGCGATGCGTTCGATAAGGTCTCGGTCGGTAGGCTCAGGCATTACTTGCCCTTCTTTGGCTTGATCTTCCCAGTGCCAGTATCGGCTCGGTTGAATTCCTTAGCGACCTTAGTTGGGATTCCGACTTTCTTGGCGAACGCCGGGTTGTGGGCGGCTGCTGCCATAGTACGGGCTTGCTTGGCGGATTTAGAGGGCATAGAACTTCTCCTTATTTAACATCATTCATCATTGCAGCGAAGCAGAACGAAGCTGTTCGACAGGAGTAGGACAAGATGTCTACGGCTCCGGCAGTAGTGGTAAGAGTTGGTGCGGTTCCCCCAGCGAACTTGAATGTCGAACTCCAAACGGTGGTTCGACTGCCAGTACCATCTTGAACAAAGGCGATCGAGCCCGCCTTGCCTACTACGACGTTAGAGACGGTTTGGGTAGTGATGTTACCAGTCAGGGTCACAACTGCATCACGGAATGTAGACATATCGAAGGTGGTTGTAGTGCCATAGGTGACCGTGACTTCTGGTGGCCAAACGACGCTTGGAGTGACGATCTTGTTATTGGCTGTACCTGCATACATATCAGGTACGGTGGCGAGGGCGTATTCGCCAAGGATGCCTGCATTGTTGTAGAGGATATTGGTGGTTGAGCCATTGTTGACTACAGTCGAACCGACTGTAATGCCCCCACCAACAGAGATATCATCAGCAAGGACTTTGATGATGTAGTCGACGGTTACGGACGGTTGGATTGTAGTAAATGGTGCATTACCCCCACCAAGTGGGGTATTCGCAGTGATGCCGGATTGATTCGTTGTAGTAGTTCCAAGTCCTACACCTGAACCATTTGAACCTATTGCAGATACAAATGCACCTAATATACCTGAGTTGCCAGCATTGGACATCGCACCAGTTACCTGATGCTGATGGCCAGAGTCGAAGATATTAGTAGACAGGGTTATAGCAGGCAAATTGGCCTGTTGTAACGTTATACCCTGTCCACCTCCAGATGCATTAATTGCATCTGGATTAGTTCCATAGAATGGAAGCGTTATTGTACTTGAAATAGCACCGCTCATATTATCTCGGCCGAGTGGAGCGCGGCCTTGGAGATTGGGGAGATTGAAGGTGGTCGATCCGTCGCCACCGCCCCAAGGTAAGATTCGCGCGGTGGTAGTAGTACTGGCGATTGCATTGCCGCTTAGAGTCAAGGAGCCGGAGGCTTTTGATATCACCGTCTTGCCAGCAGTGAAGCAGGCCGAGGCCTCTACTGCTGCGCCAATTGGGACTCGATCGCTAGTGGCTGTTGTTACTGTGAAGGTAGGCGAGCCGAAAGTGCAGGTGATGCTCGGCTGGAATGTTATAGTGGTAAGTAGGTCCGGGTAGGTCGCTCGACTAACTGCTTGACCATAGGCTAAGAGGTACTTCGGCGGGACTGACGCACCAGCCCAGGGGATTATGGTGCCTACGATAGTTGAACCGCTACCGGGTGAGGCCCAAGTTCCATCGGCACGGAGGAAGTTGAAGATGCCGCCACCAGAGGCAGGGGCTGCACCAGAGAGGACGGATGTGAAGGCGATAATCTTGCCAGTTAGTTGTGCATCGGTTAGACCACCGAAGGCACCAGCATTGTTATATTGAACTTGGAGGTTGAGCCCACCTGGGGTTCCGCCACCACCCCCATTGGTCATAACGAATCGAGTGTTAGCGCAAGCGGTAGAGGAATCGCCAGCAGGACGTGGCCCCCGCCGCACTAGTAGCAAAGGCTTGCCAAGCGCCTTGGCATTCACCTTCAATAGCGAGGACGCCACCATTGCCATAGACTCGCCAACAGCCGCCAAGGGCAATATTGGATGGGGCCAAAGCCACATTGGAAGGAGTGGTTGGAGCACTACCGAGAACATTCTGGACGAAGCTCGGGGCGATGAAGATGTCCTTCGGGCCAGGATTGTGAAAAGTGATCTTCTGGCGAGAGGGGTTCGCTTGGGCTATGACTATAGACGCGAATTCGGAGATGTTATTGTAGCCATAGACTTTACCTCCACTGGCCGAGGAGAAGGCAAGGGGAGAGCCAGGGCCAGTGGAGATGATACCCATGAGTTAGGTCCTACGTTCGATGGCGGCAGGCGAAGAAGGCTTAGATGTAACAAGCTGTGCTTTAAGGTCTTCGACTAGGGCCTTAAGTTCGTTGTATTGTTCGACAGAGACCGAAGCATTGGCCGCTGGCTTCGCTTGACCCACGGCCTCCATCAGCTTCGCCATGAATGCAGATTCGCCATCAGACATGGTAGAAGGAAGGGACTCAATCGGATGTTCCCACTTCTGGCGAAGGGAGGCAGAGATAGCCTCGGCTTCTTCATCCAATGGTTCCATCTCTGGAGTCGGATCGCCAATGAAGATGATGTCCTTGCGTTCGCCTGAGCCTTCATGACAGACGATGATCTCGCCTGGGTAATTATGATCAGCTGGATCATTCGGGTCCATAAGCATAGGGACCGGGAAGATTTTTCGGGCCTGCTTGCCGGTGGTTCGATCGATCTCTTTGTATTCCCATTCGGCAGGCTCGCCATCGAGAAGGACGTTAAGGTAGTGACCGTTGATTAGTCTCCATCTTGCCATAGTAGTTCTCCTTTTGGTTATGGTATTCCCTTAGCAGTCATATAGGTGCGCAAGCGGTTATAGAAATTTGTTTCATCAGTTGAAGATAAAGAAGATCCAATACTCGCCTCTGCGAGGTTGTAAGTTGCGTTTCCATAGAAAGCAGTATCAAGATGATAAATAGCCATAGTCGGGATGCTATGGTTTAAAGGGGCCGTAGAAGTCGCTGCATTGTTGGTTACGATTTGACTGGTGTTTAGATAACCTTGAACTGCGAGGTTAGTTGAACGGTTGGCTACTAGCAAACCAAGGGCACTCGTGAACGCAGCGCCAGCGATGGCAGTGCTATTTATTCTAAGGAAGGTGTTACCTGTGTTGTAGTGAGGATATATATCTGTTTCACCTGTACTGCTATCAACACCAATGACACCTTCGGCACCGCCACCTGGATCATTCAAACTCCATATAGAAACATGGGCCGAGTTCTGTACAAATTTAGGGGAACCCGCAGTTGTCGGATTAAATCCAGTGTCGATATGGCTTACTGCGTCTCCGACGAATCCTCTATCAGTCACAAAGGCTGGAGTGCCGGAAAGGGTACCGTTGTAGCTAGTCGATACCAGATTAAGTAATGCAGTTGTGCTATCAGCTGTTGCATAGATGTGGAGCACATCCAGCTTGGCCCAAACACCATCGGTAACCAAGCCACAGATTAGAGTATTATAATCAGTCTTGTGTGCAAGATTTAAACCCGATGTGCGAGCGAGGAAAGCTGTTGCCTCCGCACAAGAGGAACTAAAACTACCTCCACTACAAAAGCCGGGAAGGCAGCCATTGAATTGAGTAGACGCGGGCTGCGGAGACGTTAGCGCAAAAAGAAGGAGAAGTAGTACGGCTAGACGCTTCATCTACGGTACTCCTACCGCAGTCATGTAGGTACGCATGCGATTGTAGAGATTCGTCTGGTCAGTTGAAGATAAAGAAGATCCAATACTGGCTCCTGCAAGGTTATACGTAGCTGCTTCATAGAAAACGCTATCTACGTGATAAATTGCCATAGTGGGAATGGTATGATTCAATACGGCGGTAGAAGTTGCTGCGTTATTGGTTAATATAGAATTGCCATTCAGATAACCTTGAACCGCACTGCTAGTTGAACGATTAGCTACTAGAAGCCCAATAGAACTAGTCCACGTAACACCAGCAATACCAGAACTAGTTATTCTAAAAAAAGTAGCGCCGCTACTGTGATGAGGGAATATATCCGTCTCGCCAGCAGCACTATCGACACCTATAGCCCCCTGATTACCGCCACCGGGGTCGTTTGTAACCCACACGGAAACATGTGCTGAATTTTGCACATATTGAGGAGACGAGGCAGTAAATGGATTAAAGTTGGTTTCAATATAGCTGAGTCCATCCCCAACAAATCCACGATCAACTACAAATGCAGGAGGGCCACTAGCGGTGCCGTTGAAGCTTGTAGATACCAGATTGAGTTTGGCCGTAGTGCTATCTTGTGTTGCGTAGATGTATAGCACATCTAGCTTAGAGAATATACCGTCTGATACAAGTCCACAGATTAAGGTACTATAGGCATTTGTATGGGTAACATCAAGGCCAGAAGTTCTAGCTAGGAAAGCAGTGGATTGAGAACAAGATGTAACAGAACCGGGCGTCCATACAGCCAAAGCAATTAGCGGAGTATTGGATGTTGGGCTAATAGTACTAGTTAAGGTTTGATTATTACCACTTAACCTTTGTGAAGCATGAACACCCCAAAGATTTGCGCCACAAGCGGAAGAGAAGTCATTTGTCATGTTCGACAACGAAGTCGAAACGTTTATCTGGCGGCTGCCTGCGGCAAGGGCTAGTTGTTTATTATTGTACCCTTGGCTGACACTAGTTGTTCCAACAGAACTAGAGATTGGAGTAGTTACAAATCCAACGAGGCTATATACCTCGATGGTTACTCCGTTGATTGCCGTCGCAGCAGTGATGACGATGTTTGCCGAGGTACCAGATGGATTTGATACGTACCAGATTTCGGAATTGCTGTTCTGGGCGCCGCTTAAGGCCGATACGGCCTTTATCATGGAGATGCCGCCAATAGTGACGGCTGTTATTGAGGCGGTTCCGGCGTTAGTGCTGTCGTCCCAGTTGATGCTGACGACGGAGATGCGGTTAGGGTTAACAGTACCAGTCCCTTGAGCAGTGAAGGTAATGGTTGTGCCAGAGGAAGTACTACAAGCGTTGCTGACTGGAGTTACGACGGAATCGGCTAATGGCAGCCAGCCAGCAGGGGCTGGAGAGGCTATAGCAAGTAGTGCCGCTAGGAGATACTTAAGCAGTTTCATCAGAACGCACTCACTTCATCCCAACAAACTCGGGCCGAGAATACCCAAGTACCGGTTCCAGGAACAGTTGCTTGAAGAACAAAGCCTTCATTTTGGGCTAAGATGAATGGCGATTGGCCAATCTCGGCTAGGAACAGATTAGTAGTTGGTAGAAGTCCCGCATCGATTGCAGTTGAAACTGCAAATTCAACTGAGGCTAAGGGCTGGGCGTCAAGTGTTCTCGTTCCCGCTGTAAGGGTTGCTGTTGAGGAGATACGGAAATCTGATATGCCAGTAGTGGCGAAACTAGTACGAAGCTTGCCATTGTTGGTTGTTAAAGTACCGGCGGTGCCGCCTGTGTCTGAGACGGTAAAGGAACGTGCAGCAATCATGTCGAACTTACCAGCACCTGCTACAAAGGCGGTGGTGATGTCATCGGCTTCGGCAGTTACCTTGCGGATGATGGCGAGGTTAGCCGCACCATAACGGAATGAGAAGACAGGCGCGCCTCCAGCTAGACCTGCTGCCATAGTGCCAGAATTGGCTCCCATGCAGTAAGAGCCAAGTAGGGCTGGGCCGACGGTGATTGGTAAGGAATTGGCGGTGGTGGCAGCGCCTAGCTGGTCACTAGCGATGGCGACTGGGATCGAGGCGGACTTGGTAGTCTGGCCAAGGGTGACAATGCCGGGGGAATCGGTGGCCAAGGCCGTTCGCTGCGTACCTGCCGTCATTACACCGGAGCCGGTAGCTACGGCTGTCGTATTGACCTGAGACAGATTGAAGTTATACTGGCAGAATCCATCTGCTCCGCTAGCCATCGACATCGAGATAGTGGCGGCTGTAGCGTCCTTGATCGACAGCGGATTGGTGCAGGCTGCGAGTGCACTCCCAAGGCCTAGAAGCGAGAATGCACCGGCTAGAAGTAGTTTCTTGAACATCTGCGTTCCCTCTATAGGAGGTACATGGAATTGCAAGCTTGTGAGAAGTCTAGAGAGTTAGAACAACCACCGCCAGCGGCGCTGCCAGATAAGCCATCTGTGACTCCATGGAGAAGTTGCGCCGAAGCGGCACTGGCAGCTAGGATGAAGATCAAGGCGATGATCCAGCGAATCAATTCGTATACCCCCACGCTGTAACTGCGCCTACTGTGCCAGCACCACCAGCAGGGGTGTTGACTACGATACTAGTATTGGCTGCAGAGGAAGAGATGCAACCTGGAAAGGCGATGCCGAAGATGCCTTGGCCTGTGGCGACGAAGGCGTATTCAAAGTTCATAGTGCCACCGACAGTGCCGGTGATGGTAATGACACCTAGGGTTGCGGCGGTGGTCCCTGCGGAGGAGACGACGAATCCACAGATATAGGTGAATCGCCCAGCTGCACCAGTGAGGGTTGCGGACGATGTGCCTGTGGTGAAGGTTGCAGAATTGGTAAGATTGTTGGTCTGTCCACCCTCAGGAAAGGGCTTGGTGGTTACAACTTGGGCTTGGGCTGGCGCAAGGCCCAAGCAAAGGAGTAATCCTAGCGCCAGCCAAAGTTTCTTCATGATCGAATCCTCAATCCGGGCCGATACAGATGATGTTGTAGACGGTGGAAGCGACATCTACCGTCATGGAGATTGCAGTAGCGGAGACGGTGTAGGTAGGCTGGACTGCGGCACCTTGAGGAGTAATGACGCAGGCAGGAGCGGTGACGTGGGCTACGCCAAAGGTGACGGTGCAAGTGGTAGCTGCGGAACCGGTGGTCAGGCGAAGGGCTGTGTCGGAACCAGTGAAGGATGGTGCAGTTCCGCAGGAAGAGAGGACCGGGGGAAGGCCAACTTTGGTATTGGCGTTAATATGGCCAGGGAAGTACGAGGCCCCATTAGTATCGTAGCCGATGGGGCCTGTGGCGTCTTGAGAGAGTTGGATGCCTTTGGTTATTTGCTGAGCGAAGGCGAGGCCGCAGGCGAGGCCAAGGATTAGGAGGACTGGAGCGACGTGCTTTCTCATAGCCTATTCCTCCGTCCAGGTAAGAGAACCGGTGAGGAGTGCAGTAGCAGAAGTCGCGTTGAGATTGACACAAATCTGCTCAGTCGCGCTCTTGAGAACTGGTGGTTGGACGAAGTTCTCGATATCCTTGGCGAAGTCAAACACGGTTTGGAAGCCAACAACGCCGACGGTAGTTGCTACGACGCCCATGTTTTGGGAATCGATGTAGGTAGGCGAAGTGTCGACGATAGTTGGATTGGCGGTATAGGAGACGAGGACTGCGGTGGCAGTAGAGTTACCAGTGTCCCGCTTGGAGATGTTATTGGCGGGGTTGGCAGTAGTGGTAGCAGCTGTGCCGCCAGTATCGAGGGATACTCGCCGAAGAACGGTGACAGGAACGGAGATAGCTGTACCGGACCCAGAGATTTTGATATTCTGGAGACGGATGGATTTACCTGCGGCGCCAGAGATGCAGATTAGGTCGGTAGTGGATGCCGCAGGTACAAGACCAATAAACCCTGCGGAGTAGGACTGGCGTAGAAGATAGTTAGTAGTTACACCGACCTGCGGAACGACGTTTACCTGAGCAGACGCTGGGGCAAGAAGCCCCAGAATCAGCAGGCTGAGGAGAGCTAGACGTTTCATTTGGCTCTCCCTAGTTCGCGACGTTGATTCCGGCAGGGTAACCACCCATGACGGAGTTGTCAGTTGACTGATAGACCTGATCGTCACGATCGAGGACGATATAGGACTGGATAGTGCCGCCAGTTAGGGCCGCACCGGCGATGGTGTAGACCATCTTGAGGAATCGCGGAATGGCGATTCCGTCGGGTGGACGAGGCATGTCCATGTCGTAGAGTCGAGAGCCTGCATTCATGGTGGCGAGGGCGTAGGCAGGCGAAGTCCACCAGACTGAGAAGGCAGCAGGGATGCCGGAGCCGTTATCGATTGCACCATTGAGTGCAAGGGCGAGGGTTCCTGCGCCACCTGAGGTGACAGTGGTGGTGACAAGGACTAAGAGTTTGAGTGCCGGGTCGTCACCGATACCGATGTCTCTGGCACCGCCGCCCGAAGCGGAGGAGGGGATACCAGAGGTAATACCGAGATCGATAATATTAGTTGAGTCATGGGCCGCCACGGTACCAGTTGTACCAGCCACGAAGGTATAGGCGGTGTCGAAGGCGAGGAGTGCATCAAGGATCATGTTATGGCTCCCTCAGGTCACTTGGGCTTCGTTGTTGAGGATTGCATCACAGGTCCTGACCGGGATGCCACGGAAGGTGGTGACGACCTTGCCATTGAACTCTTCGAGACGAAGTAAGACGTTGGTCTTGTTCATCGCTTGGAGATCAAGGTAGGTTCGGATCACGCGATTGCAGTAGATGACCACACGGCCCATGTTGGCTCGGACTTCTGGAGTGTCCGAGGTTTGGATGGCGGTCGCCATGGATGGAGCGGTGGGCATACGGTATAGGCCACGAACGATCAGGTTAATCAGGTTCGCGGCGGATACGCCGGTGAGTTGGGTAACATCGATATTGGCGATGCGGACGGCATAGCGCCAATCACGGCTAACCATGCCGATCTCCCACTTGAAGTGGTCTCGATAGGCTTGGTAGGTGTTGCCAGAGGCGTCGGTTACTGGCCATTCACCCATATCGCGATGTTGGAGACCGGTGATCTTGCCTTTGGGGAAGGTGCCGTGCCAAGTGTCGGAGCCCCAGGTGACAATCCACATGGTGGTGTTGGTGTTGGAAGTTCCACCGCCATCGAGGACGTTGTTGGCGGTTTGGGAGTTGGCAGTGGTCTTGGTGGAGTAGCGGGGGGCAAGACCGGTGAAGCGTTCTGGGTTGATGTGTTGGTTGCCATAGACTATCGTGGACGCCACTTGTTGAGACATCCCCTCAAGGAATGCTTTGACCTCCGACAGGCGAAACTCAGCCGTATTACCGTTAAGGTCGGCGATATCCTTATCGACAACGGCATACGTCT
>WNFQ01000551.1_pt1 | contig 26445 bp, 28 predicted proteins | sample 5400171 | NCBI WGS metagenome assembly WNFQ01 (sample SAMN13153356, study PRJNA577476) | soil metagenome | isolation source: 20 cm soil under Madrone tree | place: USA:California | collected 2016-06-14
GCTAGTTCCTTTGGCTGATCTTTCGCCAGACCCCATTCGTAAAAGTTGTTGTAACTCGTGATGAGGTCTTCGGGCGTGAGTTTTATACCGTCGAGTTTGAATCCGGGATTAAGCGAATCGTTCAGGCCAACCGGTTCAGCCCGAATCGCGGGCGGGAAAAAAGCTGATGCAGCAAGGCCGAGTCCACACACGCACAGAAATTCCCGGCGCCGGAGGTAGTACCGTTCTGGCGTTACGACAGAATCGGCCATGTCCCATGAGCGATGCGCACAGTTCGTGCGCGGCTTTTCTCTTTCCACAGTGATATGTCGATCCGAGGCGCAAAACCTTACGAGGCGGTCAAGGTCGGCACCCCTATCGCGGGACCAGCATGCCAGTTACAGGGGCGTGATTGTAAGGAATTACCGTGACAACGCGACACATCTGGAAACCTATGATCACGATTCGCCAAGCCAAAGCTGCCTCGAAACCTACGCTGGTTTGCCTCGACGCCACTTTGAAGACGCCCAGCAGTGTTTACAGAATTTCTTCCGAAGATCCGATGACCGATTCAGGATCATCTTTTTCTGGCGCCCTTTTTGGCGCTATCTCTTGGCCAGTCTCGCGCTTTCGTCTCGCAGAGGGACTGTTGCTCGAACAGCAAATGTTCTTGCCCCATGATGAATCAGCGGTCGCGGTATCGTGGGCGCTCCGGGGCAACACAGCCATCGCTGCGCAGCTTGTGGTGAGGCCATTCTTTTCCGGTTGCGGGCCGCGTTCGTACCGCGACGTCGGCTTCCACTTTGACTCCGAGGACAACGGCGGGCGACTCACTTGGCTACCAAATGTGCGAGGGCCAAGAGTGGTTGCCGATACCAATGGCGAGTATCACGACGAACCAGTTCGGTTGTTCGATTGCTTTTGCGAGCAAGCGGCAGCTTCGGCTTCAGCGGGAGATGTGATCACGCCGGGACGTTTTCAATTTGAACTCAGCAGGCGACCGGCGATTCTGATCCTCTCGATGGAAGATTCTGCCACGATTCAACATAATCAGCACATCGGTGTTTTTCTGGCAGGCCTAATGCAAGAAAATACCTCAGCGGTAGCAAATTCAGCTGCCCGCGAGAGCACAGGGGTCAAAATTCAACACCCAGCGAACGCGTGATTATCTCGCAAACGTATTTCGTGTCGCGGGCAAACGCCGCAAAACATATCTCGCAAGCGTTGTGCTTCTCATTGCGCAGTAATCAGAAAATTAACCGAGCGCTTCGAGCGGCTTACCGAAAATTTGATCGGACCGCTGAAACCGAAAGACTTTTACGGAAGCATCTTCCCACATGACGTTCATGGTTTCTACTGAATAGAAGTTTGGAACGCTGATCTAGCGCCCCGGAATTTCTGCGCGCCGCTACGAAATTAGCTACCGATCCGCTCGGGCAATTCGTACAGTGATACGTCTCACGTAATTAGATCTCCAAGTGGTAGTTCCGATTCAGCTGTTCCAAGACCGCTTGCTCAAAATGTTTGGCTATCCCCCTTCTCCTCTCGTGAAACAAGTGACTCTTAACTGCGGCTTGCTCAAAATGTTTGGCTATCCCCCTTCTCCTCTCGTGAAACAAGTGACTCTTAACTGCGCTCCCTCCGAGGTAATCAGGCCAGCGCTACCGAATACGCTACGGAAATTTCGAATGTGTTGGGTCACCTGGTCAAATTAGCGCCAAGACTCTTTACAAAATGGCCCAAATGTTACGAATCAAGAAAGCCCATCGAGGGCAGCATCGTCGGAAACGAACGTCCGCCAGACGCCGAAAAGTAAAGAGTCGTCACGCGAGGGCGAGTAAGCGTTCTAACTTCCTGCAGTATTCGTTTCGTTCTTTGGTTTGACCGATCGTCTGTTCGCGATTAAATGCGTTCGTAGCCATCCACGCTTCTCGTAGCGCCACGCTGACGCCTTGGATAAACCTGTAATCTCGCAGAAGCGGTGCAATGACATTGGCGGCACGTACTCAGCGGGAACAGTCTTTTGTCGGTTAGCAGATGCGATTGAGTCGGTTGGCATTGCCACCGGTATACTCGTGACGGCCGTGCACTTGTGTGGTTTGACGTCGCTAACGCACACGCCCAGTCCAATGGGATTCCTCAACCGAATTCTCAAACGTCCGTCGCAGGAGAAACCGTTTTTGCTACTCGTAGTCGGTCATCCGGCTCCGGACGCTAGCGTCCCGGACATTTCCCGCAAACGGTTCGCGGAAATCAGCTCATTTGTATAAAGCTTGGACTCTAGACACCGAATCACTCTGTTCGCGTAAGCGGTTGACTGCAATCGTGCAGCTACCATTCGAAGACGTGACGGCAAAGCAAAATCTCGAAATGAATATAACGATTCATGGAGTGAAAGTCACTGGTGCGAACCTTGATGATGAAACGCGGTGCGCTCATTACCACGGTGAACGCGATGTGATCGCGATCAAATTCAGATGCTGTGAAAGATGGTTCTCGTGTTACAAGTGCCACGACGAATTCGCCGGACACGCGGCGGAAATTTGGACGAAAAGACAATTCGGCAAGCCTGCGATTTTATGTGGCTCCTGCGGGCACCAATTGACGATTAACGAATATCTTGCTTGCGACGCGGTTTGTCCGAACTGCCACCGGCTCTTTAACGCGAAGTGCGTCAACCATCATCATCTGTATTTCGAGCCACCAAGCTAATCTCATAGGGCGCTGTTTTGGTAAGCGTAGGAATAAAATGATGGCGCGGGTCTCTTATTTCAATGACCCGAATCTCTACAATTCTCAGCGTCCTAGCATGCGTGGCTACGCCGTTCATGGCGCAATTTGGCGATGCGCAAACTTCACCCGTGGCTCCGCAGCGCGCAGTCTTTGCCGGCGGTTGTTTTTGGTGTATTCAGCCGGCGTTCGATAAAGCGCCAGGCGTGGTTAAGACAACCGTCGGCTATTGCGGCGGGACGGAGCCAAACCCGACTTACAAACTCGTCACGTCGGAAAGGACGAACTATCGGGAATCAATTGAGATCGTTTACGATCCGGCGAAAATTTCCTACGAGAGGTTGCTCGACATCTATTGGAAGCAGATCGATCCGACGCAGTCTGACGGGCAATTCACTGACATCGGGCCGAGTTATCGCGCTGCGATTTTCTATGGAAGTGAGGCAGAAAAGAAGGTGGCCGAAGCTTCAAAGGAAAAACTGGCGCACTCCGGAAAGTTCAAAAAGCCGATCGTTACCGAAATTTTGCCGGCAATGAAATTTTATCCCGCGGAGGATTATCATCAAAAATATTACCAACAAAACCCGGAACATTTCGAGGCGTTTGAATACGGATCTGGACGCATTTCATTTCGGAAAAAGACTTGGGACGACTAACCTTAGACACCATAATTTCTTAGGGGCCTCAAGCCATTCGGCCTTTTGTAACTAGCACCATCCGGAACCGCGCTTTGCCTTCCATCATGCGAGCGTAGGCAGCCGCCGCCTGTTCGAAGGTAGCGCGCAAATATTGCTGAGCGAATGCACGACTGAGGCGGACTTCGCGCGTTTACGCGCCGGGGAGCTCAACCTGCGTCGAATCGAGCGGGTCAATCGTTTTTAAGGAGCTTTATGGACGACGTCAGTTACTCCTCCTGCGAGACTGCCGAGGGCGGGGCCCCGCAAACATGCGAAAGGCGGTTATGCCTTTACTGCACTTTCTCGAATTTCAACGCGACCGAGTTTATGCAGTAACGAAGGCCGGTCGGCGGCGGTCCATCTTCAAAGACATGGCCAAGATGGCCGCCGCACCTAGCACAGAGAACTTCGGTGCGCGCGACGAACCATGACCGATCAGTCCGGGTGCGAATCGATTCCGGGGAAATCGGCGCGTAAAAACTTGGCCAACCCGTCCCGGAATCAAACTTCGTTTCGGTCGCAAAGAGTTCTTTGCCGCAGGCCGCGCATTTGAAGATGCCTTTGTCACGCAGACCATGATAGTCATTGGTAAAGGGCGGTTCCGTGCCCTTATTGCGCAGAACGTAATATTGCTCCGGAGTCAGAAGCTTTTTCCATTCTGCATCTGTTTTCTCGATCTTGTCTGTCACAGCAGCTGGCATCTGGTCCGTTCTTTCCTGCGCCTGACCAACGCAGAGCATTGCAAGAAACATAAGCAAGCCGGTCATCAAAACTTTTGCCGTTCGCTCAATGGTTATGCAGCCAGCGATGGCTCTACTTGTCCTTTTTTCTTTCATGAATGTAGGAGGCGGAGCCCTTCCGTTTATTCCTGCGCGGAATAAATCAGCGGCTCGCGGCTCATACGCAGCATGCAACAACGAGCGCTTCTCTGGTTGGCAACGGTCAGTCTCCTCAGTGGCACCGCCGCTATTCGAGCGGGCGATCTCGCGTTCCAGAGCAGCCAAACCAAGACACATTTGCTCGAACTTTTCACGTCCGAAGGTTGCAGCAGTTGTCCGCCAGCGGAAGCGTGGCTAAGCAAACTAAAAGGCGCACCGGGTCTCTGGCACGATTTCGTCCCAGTCGCCTTTCACGTCGATTATTGGGACAATTTAGGATGGAAAGACCCTTTCGCGTCGAAGGAATGGACTGCGCGGCAATATCATTACTCGGCTATCTGGAAAAGTAGCAGCGTTTACACTCCAGCGTTCGTCTTAGACGGTCGCGAATGGCAGCCGGCCGGACTGCCTTCCTACGCCAGGGAAACTCCTGGCGTATTAAAAATCGCTGTCGAAAGCGCAGATACGGTGCGCGCTACATTCCATCCAGCTTCCGCTAACGTGCAGCAGGCCGTGGTGATCCATGTCGCGCAACTTGGCTTTGGGATCAATAGTCATGTCAAGGCCGGCGAAAACAATGGCCGGAAATTGCAACACGATTTCGTTGTACTCTCGTTGGCAAGCGAACAGCTGCCTAACGAGTCCTCGGAAGTGGTGTTTCATCTGAACAACTCCAAACTCGCAGGGAATCCCCCTGGGGCTGTCGCCGCGTGGATCACTGAGAACGGCCGAGCCGATCCGATCCAGGCGGTTGGCGGCTGGCTGCGGTGAAGACGCTTGACCAATGAATTCCACAATAACGTTGCTGAGCAAAGATTTAGTTAGCCACAACATGTCCCAATTTGATCGACTTCGGGCGACTTAGTGTCGGCGCGAGGCCGAGCAAAAAACAAGAAAAGAAAGGCCACATATGACAAAGAAAGCAGTAATTGCCGGCGCTGCGATCGCCGGATTAATGAGCGGATCGTTCGCAGCCACCACCCACGCTTCAGTTTCGACTGCAAAGCCTGGGGTTGCGTTGCAGATGGGCAAGAAGGACGCCACCGACAAGCATTCGTGCGAGGGCAAAAACTCCTGCAAAGGTAAGGGCGGATGCAAGACCAGTGATAACGGCTGCAAAGGAAAGAACTCCTGTAAGGGCAAAGGCGGCTGCGCAACCGACGGTAGCAAGCCACAAGAATCACCCCACTAGTCGGGGAATGATTCGTGATGTTCATCGGGAGCCGGGGTTCGTTCCCCGGCTCTCTGATGAATCCTAGAGAACTGAGATTCTCGCGATGCCTGCAAACTCATTTAATAATTTTACCGACTACGGGATCGGAATCGGTCTGCGCGTTCCGCATTACCGGCACATTCTTGCGAAGAGGCCGGTGGTAGATTGGTTTGAAATTATTTCGGAAAACTTCATGGTCGACGGCGGACGCCCGCTCGAAGTGTTGGACGCGATCCTGGAGCAATATCGCGTGGTGCAACACGGGGTGGCCATGTATTTCGGGTCGGCCGATCGGGTCAATCGCGAACACCTGAAAAAGCTAAAGCGATTGGTCCAACGGACCAATACACCGTGGCTTTCTGATCATCTCTGTTGGGGCAGTGTGGATGGGCGTTACACGCACGATTTGCTGCCGATGCCCTACACCTTTGCTTCGGCCCGGGTAACGGCGGCCAATATCCGCGAAGCGAGAGATTTCCTGGAGGTGCCGATCTGTGTCGAGAACGTGAGCAGTTACGCCGAATTTCACGCTTCGGAAATGACGGAATGGGAATTCTTGAGCGAAGTGGTCGAGCGGGCGGACTGCGGAATCTTGCTCGACGTAAACAACATTTACGTTTCATCGAAAAATCACGGTTTCGATCCGTATGAGTATCTGAACAACGTGCCGCATCATCGGGTCGGCCAGATCCATATCGCGGGACATTCGAAGTTCGAAAAATACATTCTCGATACGCACGATCACCCGGTGCTCGACCCGGTTTGGAAAATGTACGCTCACGCGGTGAAGTTGGTCGGCCGCACCGCCACACTTTTGGAATGGGACGATCGCATTCCCACTTTTGAGGAAGTTCACAATGAAGCACTCAAAGCGAACCAGTTTATCGAGACGCTCGAGAGCGCAGTTGTCTAAAGTCGGGTCACGCTCGCAATTGAAGCGACTGCAAGACGTGATGGCAACTGCTCTCTTTCGTCCGCTGACCGAGGGTGATCGCATGCAGCCTCAATGGATCGACAATCGCGGTACGAGCGAAGTGGCAGAGAGCTTTATCAAACCGAACGACCGCCTCAGTTCGTTCGAGCGACTGGAGATTTACAACCGCGTTTACTGGTTCCGCGTCCTTGACTGCCTATATGACGACTATCCGGGACTGCGTGCCGTTCTTGGCGGTCCGAAGTTCATAAAATTAATCACCGCATATCTGGCCAAATATCCATCGGTGTCGTTCACACTCCGCAATCTTGGCAGCCGCCTCGAGCAATTCATCCGGGAAGAACCGAAATGGGCGGCCCCGAATGAAGAAGTTGCTCTTGATATGGTTCGCTTCGAATGGGCTCAGGTTGTGGCCTTTGATGACGAAGCTAAGGCAAGCATCACTCCGGACGATGTTCTCGATACCAAGCCAGAGAAACTGCGGCTTGCCTTGCAACCTTACTTGTCACTCCTGCAATTGAATTTCGCGGTCGATGAATTTCTCATCGCGGCCGAAAAGAATGAGTCCGCGGTTCTGCGGAGCGAGGCCAGCAACACTCTTGACGCGATGCCCGGGGCGTCGCGAACGCCAAAACGGCTTCGGCCACCAAAGCGAACTCGCGTTTACCTCGCGGTCCATCGATTCGACAACACACTTTATTATAAGCGTGTCGCCCCAGAAGCGTTTGTGATTTTAAACGCACTATGCTCCGGCGCTACCGTCGCGAAAGCCTGCGCCGTAGGCCTGGCCGCAAGCAATCGCAACCGGACGGACTGGTCCCAGCAGATCAAAGATTGGTTCAACGATTGGAGTTCGCTCGGCTGGTTTTGTCGGAGGTAATAATTATGAAAGTACTCAACGCAAAAATCGCAGACTGGCTCGCCCCGGAACGCACCTATCTGCAATCGCTTCTCCTGCTTATCATTCGCCTTTATTGGGGCTGGGGATTTTTCGAGACCGGCAAAGGGAAATTGATGGACGTGCAGAAGCCCACGGCATTTTTCCAGAGCCTGGGCATCCCGTTTCCACACGCGCAAGCCATCCTGGTTGGCACGACCGAGTGTGTGGGTGGTTTGTTGCTTTTGCTCGGTCTAGCTTCACGCGTGATTTCAATTCCGCTGACGATTCTTCTCGTCGTCGCCTACCTGACTGCGGATCTGGAAATAGCAAGGAACATCTTCAACAATCCGGACAAATTCCTTGCCGCAGACGAGTTTCTCTTTCTTTTCACGGTCGTTCTCGTCCTGGCTTTTGGACCGGGAAAATTTTCCGTCGATTGGATCGTCCGACGCAAGATCGGGCCTGCTCTCATCAGAGGCAGCTCAGCAGAGCGATCACAAGAAGAACAGCGGCGCAAATCGCTCTGGCGAGAAGCAATCAAGGCTTCTCGATAGGCATTGCTCGGCGGATATCGATCTTCGCTCGACCCGAAACAAGTCCCTGACCGCTGGAATAAGATTGCAGCTTGCGCCTCTCACAAGTGACGGGTTCATGCCGTCCTTGACCGGGAAATCACTATGAAAATAATTGGGCAAACACTGATCGTCTTCCTTTTCATCGGGCTGGCTGGGACCGCATTCGCGGGACCGCCTGCGAACGTGGATCGGAATGGAGTTGGCATTCAGGGCTACGACCCGGTTGCCTTCTTTACCGACGGCAAACCGGTGCTGGGAAAAGAAGAATTTCACAGCACTTACCACGGCGTCATTTATCATTTTACTTCCGCGGAGCATCAGATCGCTTTTGAGCAAAGCCCGGCGACCTACGAGCCGCAGTTTGGCGGTTATTGCGCCTATGGTGTGGCGCAAAAGCATCTCGCTCCGGTCAAGATCGATGCCTTCCAGGTCGTGAACGGCCGTTTGCTTATGCAGTACGACGCCTCTGTACGGGATACCTTTAATAAGGATCAAAGCGGCAATCTTCAGGTGGCGGATAAGAACTGGCGAGAGTTGTTTTCAAAACAGAACTAGCCGTCGCCGCTTCAGGCGCGCGCGGGCCAACGTGCGCGGAGTTTTTTAGCTCTAGAAAGCCGCGCGTCGTATCGATCTCAAGCAAGACGACGAAATAGATGACGCATAAGCAATTACCCATCGCGGTTTATTATGAGCACCAAGACTGGTTCCGTCCGTTGTTCGCCGAACTCGATTCGCGCGGCATCGACTACGTCAAGCTGAATGCGTCCTTTCATTCGTTCGATCCGGCGTCCGTGGCCACGGATTTTTCGCTTTTGTTAAATCGCATGAGCGCGTCGGCCTACCTCCGCGGGAACAGTTCGGGAATATTCTTCACGCACAGTTACCTCGCCCATCTCGAAGCCGCAGGTGTCCGTGTGGTCAATGGCAGCCGAGCCTTTACACTCGAGACATCGAAGGCGCGACAGCTGCAGTTGTTCACCTCGTTAGGTTTGCCTTTTCCAAAAACTCGCGTTGTCAATTGCGCGAGCGAAGTACTCGCGGCGGCACCGCACATCGGATTCCCACTGCTGGTGAAGCCAAATATCGGGGGACGGGGCGCCGGGATCATGCGTTTTGATTCGATCGAGCACCTTCGCGCGGCCATCGATGAAGCTACGTTGGATTTGGGAATCGATCGGACGGCGCTTGTCCAGGAACTGATCCTGCCGCGCAATGAACACATTAGTCGCGTCGAAACACTCGGCGGCAATTTTCTTTATGCGATCGACATCTTCACCGCCGGCAAAAGCTTCAATCTCTGCCCGGCGGAAATTTGCCAGGTCGAAAGCGTCCCTACTTTTCTTGAAAATGATGCGCCGAATGACCCGGAACTTCAATTAAGAGTTCGAGCATCCACACCTTCACACAGTGTGATTCGTACAGTTGAGAAAATCGTCGCTTTGGGCGGTATCGACGTCGGCGGCATTGAATACATCGTAGACGAACGCGATGGCCGGGCCCTGTTTTACGATATCAATGTGCTGTCGAACTTCGTCGCCGATGCGCCACAGATCATCGGGTTCGATCCGCATGCGCGGCTTGTCGATTTTCTTGAGCAACAACGAGAACAATAAGATGCGTTACGGTTATTGGTTGCCGGTCTTTGGCGGATGGCTTCGAAATGTCGAAGACGAACAGATGGAAGCCAGCTGGGATTACGTGAGCAACCTCGCCCGGCGCAGTGAACAAATCGGGTACGACCTAACCCTCATCGCAGAATTAAATCTCAACGACGTCAAAGGCGCCGGTGCGCCAACGCTGGATGCCTGGAGCACCGCCGCAGCATTGGCTGCAGTGACGCAACGGCTCGAATTGATGGTCGCCGTGCGTCCAACGTTCCACTCGCCGGCGTTACTGGCCAAACAGGCTGCTAACATCGATAATATTGGCGGTCCCGGCCGACTCTCGCTCAATGTGGTTTCGTCTTGGTGGGCGGACGAAGCCAAAAAGTACGGCGTGCACTTTGAGCAACACGACGATCGCTACGCTCGCACTGCCGAGTGGCTCGACGTGGTCGATGGCATGTGGCGACACGAACAATTCTCCTTCAACGGAAAGTACTATCAGATTGACAAGGCGCTCCTGCAGCCGAAGCCGGTGACGAAACCGCGACCGGTCGTGTATGCAGGTGGCGAATCGGAGGCGGCTAAAAACCTGATCGCGCAACGTTGCGACGCTTATGTCATGCATGGCGATCCGCCGGAGCGGATACGCGCGAAGATCGCCGATATGCGCGAACGGCGGGAACGTTTCGGTCTACCGCCGATGCAATTCGGCATGGCCGGTTTCACCATTGTGCGCGATACCGAGCGCGAAGCGCGCGCCGAGCTGGCGCGGATCACCAATGTCAGATCTTCCGCAGCCGGTTACGATAACTATCAACAGTGGCTTAGCGGGACCAAGCTCGAAGCACAGATGTCGATCGACGAATATTCGGTCACCAATCGCGGGCTGCGTCCGGGCTTTGTAGGCACCCCCGAGCGAATCAGCGAGCGGATTGAACAATTCGCTGACGCGGGACTTGATTTATTGCTCCTGCAATGCAGTCCGCAACTGGAAGAGATGGAACGCTTCGCTGCTGAAGTTATCCGCCAAGTCAGCTCTCCCGTCGGACAATCCGATCAATCGAATTCCCTTTAACTGTGACTGCTACGCGAACTTTCGTTCCCGCCCATCAATCCTTTTCGACCGCGACCAAACTCTGGATGGTTTTCTTGCTGGTAAGAATGTGAGTTGAGCGAATGATTAGAACGACGCAGTCCTCAGGCACCCGAATATGTTTTATCAGTAAGCTTTTCGCATGACAGCGGCGCGCTTGATTCCACCACCATGGATCGCCAATCACCCGGATAGCGAGTTGATCCATCGGGCGGAGGAATTTTACGCGGTGATGCAGAGACGGCGAACAATTCGCGATTATTCCGACCGTTCCGTTCCGCGCGAAATAGTCGAGCATTGTATTCGCGCCGCCGGGACCGCGCCTAGTGGCGCAAACCTCCAACCGTGGCATTTCGTCGCAATCAACGACCCGGCAATCAAACGCAGGATCCGGGTCGCTGCCGAGCGGGCGGAGAAAGAGTTTTACGAACATCGGGCACCCAAGGCGTGGCTGGAAGCGCTGGCTCCTCTTGGAACAAATTGGCAAAAGCCGTTCTTGGAAACGGCGCCGTGGCTCATCGCCGTATTTGTGCAGCCCTTCCGAATATTGCCAGATGGAACGCGCTCGCCGACGTACTACGCGATCGAATCAGTCGGCATCGCGACCGGCATGCTGGTCGCAGCTGTGCATTCGTGTGGTTTGGTGGCTCTAACGCATACCCCGAGTCCGATGGGTTTTCTAAATAAAATTCTTGGGCGACCGTCGCACGAGAAGCCGTTCGTGCTGCTCGTAGTGGGCCACCCGGCGCGAGCTGCCCGGGTTCCAGACATTTCACGAAAATCGCTCGCGGAAATCAGCTCATTTATGTAAGGCAGGTCTAACTCTCGCCGGTCGGAACAACCATAAGACAAGAATCGATCAATTGCTTTCCACAACCAACCTTGTCTCCGAATTCTGGCTGACGAACGACAGCGAGCAACTCTGCCTATTCGCGCCGTGGTATCTTTTGCCGCTTCTTCGTGCGAGGGGTCGTCGAAACGCCTCGCTTTCGCGTTTCTCTGTGGAGGATGAATTCGAAGAGATCAGGCCGGTCATAGTGGCCTGAAACATCCAGGGTCATTTTCTCGCGATCGATCGCAGTAAGATCGAGCTCAGCTGAAACCGTCGTCTCCCGATCGAAAACGGGCTTGACGACATAGCGACCGTCCGGCCCGATGATCGCGCTACCGCCTCGGAGAACGAAGGCTTGTCGATCTCTGTTCAGCCGCCGAACGGGGCGCAATTCATCCGGCAAATCCTTCGCGCGCATGATCAGACCGGCGGCAAGGACAAAGCAACGCCCCTCGAATGCGTAATGCCGACTGGCTAGTTGATGCATCTCATGCACGGTTGGCCAAATGGCAACGTGAATGTGTTCGCCGGCGAGGTGGAGCGTCTGGCGTGCCATTGGCATCCAGTGTTCCCAGCAAATCAGACCACCGACGCGGCCAAGCGGCGTCGGCTTCGATTTGAGGCCCGATCCGTCACCTTGTCCCCAAACGATGCGTTCAGTGTAGGTGGGAACGAGTTTTCGATGGTGGTTCACAAGTTTGCCGTCATGAGTAAATGTGAGCAGCGCATTGAAGAGCGTTCCGTTACCCGGTCCGCTATCGACCTTTTCGTTAACGCCGATTATGAGCGTCAGTTTCAGATCCGCCGCGAGCTGACCGAGAAGTCGCGTCTCTGCTCCTGGCACCGCGAGGCTGTTTTGCCGCAGACGGGCAAAGACTTCCTTCGTCGGCGCGTGATCCCAAAGAGCGGCGCCGGGACAGTAATCCAGCCACGCGGGATAGCCTGGGAGCCACGTCTCCCCCAAGACGACCAGTTTCGCTCCTTTTTTCGTCGCTGCCTCCACCAACGGAGCGAGTTTGCTGATACTTGCCTCGAGATCCATCCAGACCGGCGCCGCCTGAATAATTGCCACGCGCGCTTTCATTTGCTTGTAAAAGGGTTTCTTTCGATACGAAATCAGTCAGCGTTCGGTTTTAAGATCTTACCTTTCGGGTGATGACGCGCCGAATTTCCGCGAGCGGTGCGGACTCACTTAATTGGGTACGGCCGCCTTCCCGTTCCACGCCGAGCTGCCGCCACAGTGCTTGTAGATCTACCGCTACGGGCTTAGCTCTCATTTTTTCATAAAATTCGCTGAGCACGCCGACACCAGTTGCGTCATCGCCGATGCGTAACGCTTTTGTCAAAGACCAGTCCGATGCGATCGTGCCGCCAGCTTCGAGAATTGCGCGTAATGCGTGCTCAAGACCTTTCGTGTTCTGTGTGCGTTTCCGAATCTCCACGTCAGCCAGAAGGCAAAAGAGCGCCCCTCCCCAGTACGTGCGTCCCCACGTCGGTGTAAAATCCAAGCCGCGATCGCCCGCCTTAGGCAGACCTTGTGGCAGCCCGTCCACCAGATCGCCCCAGACTTTTTCTGCGGTTAGGTGTCCCGCGCGCGCTCGAGCGATTGGCTCTACGTAAGTCGCGATGCCTTCTTCGATCCAACGATGCGATTCAGGCACAGACGGAAAAGCCAGATGTACCATCTCGTGCGTCAGCTCCCAATCTTTGGCGAAATCGGACGCCTTATTCAAAATGCCAACATCCATCGTGATCAAGGCTCCATTCCAACCGTTTGCGCGCCCAAAGCGCGTGCCGTGCCCATCAAAAAATCTGATACGGATGCGTACGTCACGAACTGGAAACCTTTCATAATAAATGCTAACCGCTCGTGCCGACGTAGTCACCCATTCGATTACCAGTTTGCGCAACGACGGCCACGGAACCGACGCAAACTCTATGCGGATATTGCCACCGCCAATCTTCAGCTCTTGTTCATTCGCGGCCGAAGCTTCGTCTAAGGCTGACAGCATCACCAAAACCACAAGCGCGCCGGCGCGCATCATATTCGCTAGTTGCGAAATTTGAGAAGCCTTTAGATCGCGACTCCGACACCGGAACGTACGCACGAGCGGGCTCTCACTTGAAAATGTTGTCGAAGATCAGGTTGGCTTTGCCGTAGCTGCGGCCGTGTGGTCCCTGGTCATTCAACCCCCAATTGTAGGAAATGTATTTGATGCCGTACTTGCCGCTGGCAGCGAAATCTCGCACCGGTTCCGGCGCATATCTGCCAAGAATCTTCGGCACGCCGCCGGCTTTATCGAAGTCGCCCTCGAACCATTTGAAGATGCTAGATAGTTCAGCTCTTTTTTCACCAGGTAGAAACCGGTTCAAATCTTCACGGCCTAGCCAGGTGTGAAAAGCGTGGTTGTCCTGCTCATCAAATTTTTGAGCGCTGTAAGCCGACCGCTGTAACGGAGGACAACTGCGGGCCGCGCACACGAGCACCGAGTGCGCGCGGTAGCCGAGCAACGGGCGTAGCGCGCCATTCTCAATGTCATTGAAGGAAACGGTGCGGCCGCCGATGTTGATTCGCTTCGCCGTAAACGAGTCTTTCAACGACCAAACGCTCTCCGTAGGATAATTCGTCAGAATCCACTGAAGCATGAAAGCGTTGTAGGCATTGACAAGTGAAGCGGCTTTTTCGTTGCCTTGCGCCGGATTGTCAATCTTGCTTGCGAATTGTTTTAGATAATCATCGAGTGCCTGAATGTCTGCTTGGTTTTGCTTCCAGCCGCTGTAGTTCACCAGTCCCCGCTCGTTTACGTACTTCTTAAGCAAGCGATCGTAATCACCGTGATTAATGCCGGAACGGACCTCGACATTTTCGCCGATTTGATTTTGTTGGGCGCGCGCGGGCAAGCATAGGGCGCTGACGAAGACTATAAGAAGAGGCGGGACTTTGTTCACAGGGCTTTGATAGATTTATTCTGATTAGCCAGCCAACTGGCTCGGCCCATCTCGTACCTATAAGAGATAGGAGCGAAGCTCGTCAGGCGAACCTTCCGAGACAAGCATGTAAACCATTTCTCCGCTGCGCCACGTCGCGGTCGCCCACTGTCCTCGCTGGACCATTTGAGGCTCACTTCGAAGCGTGCGATTAGCCAAAGCCGACGCTTTGGTCATTACCAGATGAACCTCGCGCCCATCATTCACGAAGCAGATCACCGAGACATCACTTCCATTCCAGGAGAACGTCTTACAACCCAAGCTCTGCAACCCCATAAGGCGGTGAGGAATTTTTGTTGGACTCATAGCATGATTGTCGGCAAGCCAAGCCACCAACTGCGCGGAGTCGTGGGATTGGAAATCGAACCGAGATTTTCCGTTGACCAGGGACGAAATCACATCGAGCGCCTCCGTCTGCCATCCGGCCAGACGCGGTTTGGAGATTTCGTGGATGAGGGATCCGACGATCGCGCACAACAAAATTGCCGCCGCGATTGCCAGCTTGTGGAGCGGCCTCAACCACGGTGCCGGGCGGCTTACCCTGCCGCCGGCCAGAATGCTTTCGCGAAGTCCAGCTGGCACTTCGACAGAGCATAATTTTTCCGTGATTGCCTTGTCGAATGCGATGGAGTCAGTGAACCACTGCTGCAACATCGGATCGCGACGCGCCTGTGCCAGCGCATCGGAGAATTGTGGATCGGCCGCGTCCTGGCCGTTCGGCCGGTACGCGTTCAATACAAATTGTGCTTCGTGATTATTCATAGCTGTTAGTTTCTGTCCTCCATTGCAATTGGAACAATTCTTCGCGCGGTGGTTTCCTCCTTGCTCACCAATCGCTGCCGCAACTGTGCTTTGCCACGAGACAGCCGAGACATGACTGTACCGACAGGAATTTCGAGCACGTCGGCGATATCTCGATAAGAAAACTGCTCCAGATAAAAAAGCGTTATGACGGCGCGGTAAGGTTCCTCCAGCTCGCTTAATGCCTGCAGCACGGTCGTGCTGTCGATGACGCTCATGTTGGGAGAAATCGACATCTCTTCCACGCACGCCTCATCCAGTTCGACCTGTGGAAAACGAACTTCGTGTCGGCGTCGATTCAGGAATTCCCGATGCAGCGTTGTAAACAACCATGCCTTCGCCTTCGACGGGTCGCGCAACTGATCGCTCTTCGATGCCCAAATAAAGAATGTCTGCTGCGTTAGATCCGAGGCATCCGCCTCCGATTTTGCCAAAGCAAGCGCAAAACGGAACAGCGGCGCGTATTGTTCATCGACCAATTGCTTAAAGTCGTTCGCGCTCACTACGAAATAGCCCGTCTTGGGGCAAAATATAGTCTCGCCACCGTCTGCAAAATCTCGGAGGCGGCACACAAAGCGCCCCAAATGTTTCCTGAAATCTTTGAGCGCCCACCTTGGCGTGATCGATAGCGCACGGGCACCTCCTTGATGCGCAAATCCGCTTCGATCGCCCGAATTTGCATGACAACGTTCCAACCGAAACCACGGTCACGCATATCGATGATCTCAAGCGCGCAACGCCGAATCAACCGGAGCGGACCGAAATCGCCAAAACGAACACGCCAGCCGTATTCGACTAGTTTGCTGACGAGCCGATTTCCAAGACGCTGCACGCGTGTCATCGCTTCACATCCTTCCTTCGTTGCAAAGCGATTGCTAAGAACCAAGTCTGCGTCCTCGGCTGCTGTGACCATAGGATCGACATCGTCCAAATCGTCACTCCCATCGGCATCGCAAAAAAGAATCCAGGCGATGCCGCGCGGAATGTTTTCCAATCCGCGGCGGCATGCCTGTCCGTATCCGCACGTCGACTCGCGTAAAACCTCTGCGCCGGCGGCACCAGCGCGGGTGGGTGTTGCGTCAGAGCTGCCGTTGTCGATGACGCGAATGTGCTCGAAGCCGTGCCGGCGCAAATTCCGAACAACATCTCCGATGGTCGCTTCTTCGTTTAAAGCGGGAATGACCACAAGGCACGAGTGGCGCAAAGCGTTAGCGTGCGCGGATGCCTGCATCGCTCGTTTGTCCATTGCGGTCACGATCGTAAGAGGCGCCAATCGCAGTTCTATTCCGGCAGTGGCACCCAGCGGCGGAATATCTTGGGGCCTGGAGCATCCCATATCGGATGAACACCCCAATGTGTAGCCTAAATTACCAGGCGTCCTCGCACTGTTTGCCCCGACGGACCTTTATACTCTTTTTTTCGAAACTGACGTTGCTTGAGCCGAACCACGCTCATGTCTCATAAGAACGACCCCTACATGGAGCTTAAACAGCAGATTGGCGACGACCTCCGCGCGCAGCAGCCTGAATGGGTCGAGCCCACGGGCGACTGCCCGACCTGCGAATCACACTTATCGGGGCTTTCGCAATTGCTGGATCGCGTAGCCAACACAATCGTCCGGCGGAAAGCGCACAGTAAGAAAAAGCGCTTGTAGCTCGTTTGACCTCGCCGGTTTTCGAAAGTTGGACTACCGCTGTCGATCTATGACGAAGCAAAAAGACGAACACGTTTTCAACGTTGTGGTCATTGGCGCGGGCACCGGAGGCCTTGTCACTGCTGCCGGCACCGCTGGATTGGGCGGACGTGTGGCATTGATCGAGCGCAATAAGATGGGCGGCGATTGCCTCAACTTCGGCTGCGTGCCGAGCAAGGCACTCATTTCCTCGGCGCGATTGATTCAGCAAATCCGCAACGCGGAAAAATGGGGATTAGATCGACAAGAACCGCAGTTCGCTTTCGAGAAGATTTTCGATCGAATGCGGGCGCGTCGCGCGAAGATTGCGCCGAACGATTCGCAGGAACGTTTCGAGTCGTTAGGGGTGGAGGTGTTCCGCGGCGAAGGACGATTTATCTCGCCACATGAACTGGAGGTCGATGGACACAAACTGCACGCGCAAAATTTTGTCATTGCCACTGGCAGTCGAGCTACCATTCCAAGTATCGAAGGTCTCGACGCGGTCCCCTATTTCACCAACGAGACGATCTTCGATGAACTGAAGCAAAAGCCGGCAAGCATGATCGTGCTCGGCGGCGGGCCGATCGGTTGCGAGCTTGCACAAACGTTTTGCCGTCTGGGCGTGCGCGTGACGGTAGTGCAGCGGCGCAGCCAATTACTGCCTAGAGAAGACCGCGACGTGGCCGATTTCCTGGAGGGCTGCCTTACCAGCGAGGGCGTGCGGGTAATCAAGAATACGAATGCACGTTCCGTAAGAGAGAACGGCGATGGAACGATCGCGCTTCAACTGTTCGATCGAGAATCAAGCTGCCAAACTGAAACGCCCGTCGTAGCGGATGCTCTTTTAATCGCCGTTGGGCGAACACCCAATTTTCGCAAACTGAGGCTGAAGGCTGCGAGGGTTGAATTTGGTGAAAGCGGCGTTCACGTAAACGAGTTTCTGCAAACGTCGCAACCGCACATATACGCAGTGGGGGATGTCGTCGGGCCATTTCAGTTTACACACATGGCCGATGCGCAAGCGCGCGTGGTCGTGCGCAACATTTTGATGCCCTTCCAATTTCTGCGGCAGAAGATGAATTACTCCGTCGTGCCGTGGTGCACGTACACCGATCCGGAAGTCGCCCACGTCGGCTTGAGCGAAAAGGAAGCGCAGAAAAACGCGACGGCTCACGATCTCTTTCGCATCGACCTTTCTGATGTCGATCGTGCCGTCGTTGAAGACGAAGATGTGGGCTTCGCCAAAATTTTGACGTCGAAAGGTTCCGACAAAATTCTTGGCGCGACGATTGTGGGAACGCATGCGGGCGATCTGCTGCACGAATTCGTCCTGGCGATGAGCGCGAAGATCGGCTTGGGCAAAATTGCATCGGCCATCCACGCCTATCCGACTTTGGCCGAGTTGGCGCGCAAGGCGGGAGACAAATACAACAAGAGGCGGCTGACCCCGCGAGCGAGGAAAATCTTTAGCTGGCTGTATGAACGCGCACGCAGTTGACGAGGCCAGAGGGAAGAGCGCAAGTGGCCGGCTCTTTGCGTTGATCGTGCTAGTAATCGGGCTGCTTCTGGCAATGAGGTTTTTGCCGGTTCAGCAATGGCTGGGAAATTTCAACGACTCGGTCGGCCAGATGGGCGTGGTCGGCATTTTCATTTTCATCGGCGTCTATGCTCTAGCGACGGTGCTGATGGCGCCGGGATCAATCCTGACTATCGGCGCCGGATTCGCGTTTGGATTATGGAAAGGATTTCTCGCCGTTTCTGGCGGCGCGACGCTCGGCGCGTCGCTCGCTTTTCTGGTCGCCCGCTTTGTTGCGCGACGCAAAGTCGAGGCAATCGCGAAAGGTAACGATAAGTTCCGCAAGATCGACACTGCGATTGGGCAAAAGGGTGCCAAGCTTGTCTTCCTGCTTCGGCTAAGTCCGGTCATCCCCTTTAATCTGAGCAATTACTTTTACGGTCTGACCGGCGTGCGGTTCTGGCCCTACGTGGTCGCGAGCTGGGTCGGCATGATGCCTGGTACTTTTCTCTACGTTTACATTGGCGCCGCCGGCAAGGACGCGGTGTCGGCGGCGACCGGCGGTAAGATGATGAACCATGGCTGGCAACACTGGACGTTTATGGGAATCGGGCTCGCCGCTACGATCGCCGTAACGGTTTGGGTCACGAGGATTGCCCGTGACGCATTGAGAACCAAGGCCGACGTGAAAGACCAGTGAACAGTTCAGCTCCTGAAGACCATGCCTAGACGCGAATCATGAAAATAGCCTCGCCAACCTTTCATGGGTGCCTTGATTATCTCACGGTTGTCCTGTTTCTAGTCGCTCCGACCCTTGTTGGACTGAGCGGCATCGCAGCGACATTATCCTACACGCTGGCCGCAATTCACCTGGCAATGACCCTTGCAACTGATTTTTCTCTTGGTGAAGTCAAAGTAATTCCTTTTGCGATCCACGGATGGGTAGAACGAGTCGTTGGTCTTGCTTTGATCCTGCTTCCTTTTGCCCTTGGCTTTGACGCCCCAGCGCAGGTTTTTTACGTTGTGATGGGCGTCGTCATTCTCCTGGTCGGCTTGGTGACGGACTACCGACAAAGTCAATAATCGGAGTATGTGACGATCACGCGTTGGCGAGCGAACGCGTTGTTTCCCGTAACACTTGGGGCAGCGCTGTAACGAAAACCCCCGTCAACAGAATTGTGAACTTTTCAGGAATAAATCAGCCTCCTGAGGCTTCGTACGAAGATGCTTCAGCGTCATGGATCTGAAAGGGCGGTAAGAGAGCGATATGCCGCGGGCGCTCGAGAGCGCGCGGACAAACTTTGCTGCCCGGTCGATTATGACCCCGCGTACTTGGACTTTATTCCGCGTGAAGTGATCGAGCGCGACTATGGTTGCGGCGATCCCTCACGTTATCTGAGCAAGGGTGAAACCGTTCTCGATCTTGGCAGCGGTACTGGCAAGATCTGCTTCATCGCCGCGCAAATCGTCGGCCCGAAGGGCAAAGTCATCGGCGTCGATATGACCGACGAAATGCTCGAGGTCGCGCGGCGCAACGCGCCGATTGTCGCCGAGCGCATCGGGTACGCGAACGTGGAGTTTCGCAAAGGCCGGATCCAGGATCTGGCGCTCGATCTCGAACTGCTAGATCGACAATTGGAACGCAACCCAATCAAGGATACGGCTTCTTTTCTCGCGGCGGACCAAGTGGCCGAGGAACTGCGGGTCAAACATCCGCTGGTCGCAAGCGACTCCATCGACACGGTCGTTTCCAATTGCGTCCTCAATTTGGTCGAGCCGAAATCAAAGCGTCACCTTTTCGAAGAAATCTTTCGCGTCCTTAAGAAAGGCGGACGCGCTGTTATCTCCGACATCGTCAGCGATCAAGAGGTCCCTGAAGAAATGCAGAACGATCCGGAGCTTTGGAGCGGTTGCATTTCGGGCGCGCTCACGGAAGAAGGTTTTCTCGCCGCATTTGAAAACGCCGGCTTTTACGGAATCCAAATCTTGAAACGGGACGCCAACGCATGGCGCACGGTTCAGGGAATCGAGTTTCGTTCCGTCACCATCGAAGCGTTCAAGGGCAAACAGGGCGAATGCTTCGAACGTAATCAGGCCGTGATTTATCGCGGGCCGTTTAAAGAAGTGCTCGATGACGATAATCATCGAATGGAGCGTGGCCGACGCTACGCGGTCTGCGACAAAACTTACAATCTTTATCGCAAAGCGCCGTATCAGCAGTTCTTTGAGTTCGTCGATCCGCTCGAGGATGTACCGATGGCGGAGGCGAAGCCCTTCGATTGTTCGCGCACAACATTACGGCATCCCAAAGAAACCAAGGGTCAGGATTATGACCTGACGAAAGAAGCAAATAACCAATGCTGCGATGGAGGCAGTTGCTGATGACGCTGGTTCTCCTTTTTCTCGCGACCTGCTTTCTCGCCTACTCCAACGGCGCGAACGACAACTTCAAAGGGGTTGCGTCGCTCTTGGGCAGTCGAACGTCCGATTACCGCACGGCAATATCCTGGGCAACGACCACGACGTTTGCCGGATCCATTATGTCGATCTTTCTGGCGCAAGCGTTGCTCAAAAAATTCACCGGCAAAGGCATCGTGCCCGAATACTTCGTCGGTTCGGAGTATTTTTTGCTCGCTGTCGCGGTCGGCGCCGGACTGACCGTAATCATGGCCACGCTCGCGGGATTTCCAATTTCGACGACGCATGCATTGACCGGTGCAATCATTGGCTGCGGTTTTGTTGCGGTCGGATCGAACCTCAATTTCTCGGCGCTCGGCAAGGGATTCGTCCTTCCGCTCTTGCTCAGCCCGGTCCTGGCGATTTTCATGGCCGGCATTTTATACATTTGCCTGCGGCAGCTCCGCCTTGCCCTTGGCATCAGAAAGGAATGGTGCGTCTGCATTGGCGCGGAAGAGAAGGTCGTAATGATTTCGCAACCCACTTCCGTTTTGGCGCTGCGCAGCGCGACACCGACGCTCACACTGACAGTGGATGAGCAGGAGAACTGCCGCGAGCGCTACGCCGGATCGTTTCTTGGACTCAGCTCGCAGCAACTCATGGAGGCCGCCCATTTTCTAAGTGCCGGTACCGTCAGCTTCGCGCGGGGTTTAAATGACACGCCAAAAATTGTGGCGCTGCTTCTTTTGTGGAAGGCGCTCGACATTCGCTGGGGATTTGTCGCTGTGGCAATAACGATGGCTATCGGCGGCTTGCTCAATGCGAAAAGAGTCGCCGAGACAATGAGCAACAAAATCACGACGATGAATCGCGGCCAAGGCTTCGCCGCAAATTTAACGACTGCGATTCTCGTCGTGCTGGCGACTTTGTACGGCCTGCCGGTCTCCACGACGCACGTTTCGGTCGGTTCACTTTTTGGAATCGGCCTAACGACAGGCAAGGCGAATCCGCGCGTTATCAGTGCGATCGTTCTCTCCTGGCTCATCACGTTGCCGTGCGCGGCAATTCTTGCCGGCTTAACGTACCAGCTCGCAAATTCTCCTTGATCATGAATCGGTTCGCTGCGCGCTTTGCCCAAGACCATATCGCCTTTCGCCGTGCGCATCCCGAGATTTTACAAGTGAACGTGGGCAAGCTTTGCAATCTCACCTGCATGCATTGCCACGTGAGCGCCGGGCCAAAGCGCAAGGAGATCATGACGCACGACACGATCGATCGCATTATTGATTGGCTGGCTAAGACCGAGATTCCGATTGTCGATCTTACTGGTGGTGCGCCGGAGATGATTCCGGACTTTCGCTATTTCATTGGTCGGGTGAAAGCATTGCAGCCATCACGCCACGTGATCGATCGGTGCAATCTCACGATCTTGCTCGAAGCCGAGCACGAAGACCTCGCCGAATTTCTCGCTAGACACGATGTTGAAATTATCGCGTCAATGCCGTGTTACACTCCGGGGAATGTGAACGCCCAACGTGGTGAAGGCGTGTTTGACTCAAGCATCGTCGCTCTGCAGCTGCTCAATTCGTTAGGGTATGGGATCGATCCGAAGTTGCCTCTGCATTTAGTTTACAATCCGGTGGACGCATTCTTGCCAAGACCACAGGCCGAGTTGGAAGCCGATTATAAACGCGAACTGGCTGCCCATTTTGGAATTGTCTTCGATAAACTTTACACGATCACAAATCTACCGATTGGCCGTTTCGCATCTTATCTCCGGCATAACAACCAGCTCGATGATTATATGGACTTGCTGATCAACACATTCAATCCTGCGACGATTGAGGGCCTGATGTGTCGCAAAACGATTAGCGTGGGTTGGCGCGGCGAAGTTTACGATTGCGATTTCAATCAACAACTCGACATGCAATGGCAAAATCCCGATGGATCAGGACTATTTTTGTGGGACATCGATCCGAACGGGATCGTCGATCGCGAGATCATGACGGGTGACCATTGTTTCGGCTGCACCGCTGGAGCCGGCTCGAGCTGCAGTGGCGCAATCGTTGAATAAAAATTAGCTCCACTGTGAAACACATTTTCTTCTCTCCTCATTGAGATCAACCCAAATGCCAACTATGAAAAAGAACATCCTGATGCTGCTCGGATTCGCGGTTGTTTTGGCCGCGGCTATCGCCTGTTTCACTCCCTTGCAAAGAACCGAGGGTACCTCACAACCAAAACGCGGATCAAGTCCAGCGCCCGCCGCTTCGCCATCACGCTAAATATGACTCTGGCGAAGGAAGCCGCCGAGGTGCGCTCCGCGCTCGCGGCCGCTTGGGCACGTGTGCCGCAGTGGGCCCGTGGCCCGACACAGTTTATGGGGCGTCAGTATGCCGGGTGTGGGGCAACTATCGGTCTAATGCCGAAGTGCGATTTCGGCTGCACAGGCTGCTATCTGAATGCCGATGCTAACCACGCTCAGCCAGCGCCTCTTTCAGAGATCAAGGAACAACTTCACCAGATCCGCGCGTGGCTTGGCCCGTGTGGCAACGTCCAACTTACCGATGGCGAGGTTTCACTGCGTAAAGAGTCTGAACTGATCGAAATCATTGCTTATGCACGCACTATTGGTCTCGTGCCCATGCTCATGTCGCACGGCGAAACGTTTCGTCGCTGTCCCGGTCTCCTCGAGCGGCTGATGCAGCAGGGCGGTCTATCCGAAGTGTCCATACATATTGATACAACGCAACGTGGGCGCCGCGACGGTTATAGGACGGCGCAGACCGAGGGGGAACTGGATGGCCTTCGGGCTGAATTTGCGCAGCTGATCCGAACTGCCCGTGCTCGAACTGGGCTCCGGCTCGAGGCCGCTTCCACAGTGACGGTCACACAACACAACCTTGAGGGCGTCCCCGGTATTGTCCGATGGTTTCTGGCCAACGCGGACGCCTTTAAAATGGTTAGCTTTCAGCCACTCGCTGATGTAGGGCGAACCGATCGTTCGTTGAAGGGTGTCACGGTCGATGAGCTGTGGCTACGCATCGCGGCTGGCGCGCGTGACCCCATGATTCAACGCGGTGAAGGTTGGTTAGGCCATCCTGCCTGTTCCCGATTTGTCCAGGGGTTGGCGGTTCGACGGCGCAACGCGGTAGCCTTTATTCCGCTCTATCGCCGGGATCGGGCGGACGAGATGCGGACGCTAAATGAGTTACTCGATCGGGTTGGTGGCGTCTCCTTTCGCTTGGACGACAGAGGTCGCGCTTGGCGGCGAGCAACTCGTATCGCCATTCGTCACGGCGGATTTATCCTCCGCCGCTTGTTGCCGCATTTCGTCCGCCTTTGGCGGTGCGCCGGTTCTTTGAATGCGAATTATTTCTGCATCGTGAGCCACCATTTTATGAGTGCCGCCGAAATGAACACTGCACAGGGTCAAGCACGGCTCGCTCTTTGTGCCTTTCAAGTCCCCATGAACGGTCGGCTCGAGTCCATGTGCGCGGTAAATGCCCTGGGCCTGCGCGAGGCCTATTATCAAAAAATTCATCGCAGCCTTTCAAAAATCGCATGACTCTGTACGGAACTTTTGTCGCGGCTGGAGGCGTGACCGCCATATGGTGGTTGCAACGCCAGCATCGCCAAATCGGCGTTGGCGAGAACGAATTTTGGGCCGGGATGTGGCTAACGTTTCTCGGCGCAATTGTCGGGGCCAAAGCTCTCTTTGTTATCCTCGGATGGCATCACTATGCTACAGGCGAGCTTCATTTCTGGTCTAACTTTGGAACCGGCTTCGTCTTTTTCGGTGGCCTGCTGGGTGCGCTCGCGGCCAGCGCCGCATTTGCGTGGTGGCGAGAACTAAATTTTTGGCGAGGCGCGGATTATTTTGCAGTCGCTTTACCTTTGGGACATGCAATCGGTCGCATAGGATGTTTTCTTAATGGTTGTTGTCCCGGTCGTCCGCCACATCCTGTGCAGCTCTACGAGTCGGCAGGGTTACTGGCAATTTCGACAGCCTGTTTTATTCTGCTCAAACGAGTGGAGATGACTCGCTTTGGCCGCGGCACAGCCTTTTGTGGGTATTTGTTCCTTTACGGTATGCTAAGACTGCTTTTGGACCCCTTGCGGGCCGATGGGCGACCGGAAAGATTCTGGGGCATATCGTATCAGCAGGGACTTGCAATCGCTTTCATGTTGGCTGCCAGCGCAGGTTTTTTCCTGGTCAACCGCAGCCGCCGAGGTTTGTTTGAAAAAGCGAATCTGAAACATTTTCCGCATGCGTCTTTCGATAATCGTGCCCGTCTTGAATGAAGCCCAAATCGTTCGGGGTTTTCTCGCGCATTTACGTGCAACCGCGCCGGGCGCAGAGATCATTGTTGTCGACGGTGGCAGTAAGGACGACACGCTTGCGTTGTGCCGCAGCTTCGCAGACGCCGTCATAGAAGCGCCTTGTGGACGTGCACGCCAGATGAACGTTGGCGCGTTGTCCGCGCGCGGCGAGATTCTCTGGTTTCTTCACGTTGACTCACGGATTAGCGCAGGTTCCATCGGTGCGATCCAAAACGCACTTAGCGACCCGTCAGTAGCGGGCGGTTGCTTTCGTTTGGAAATCGTTCCTTCACGCACGATCTATCTCGTCAGAGACGCGATCGGGAACATGTGTGTTGACTTGTTTCGGATCGCCCTAGGCGATCGTGGATTCTTTTGCCGGAAAGAGAATTTCCTCGCAGTTGGCGGCTACCCTGATCAGCCACTGCTTGAGGACGCTGACTTTTATTGCAAACTGCGCGAGTTGGGCCGCGTTCGCCAACTGCCACTCAAAATTCAAACCAGCGCGCGGCGCTACGAAGCGCTCGGGCCAATTCGTACCAGTGCGTTCTATCTGCTGATAATGACCTTGTATTTGGCTGGTGTGAAACTCCCGATTCTGACAAGGTTGGTGACTTGGTTTGCCACAAAAAAGGCGCCGAACGCTTTTCTTCAGCATGCCGACTCGAACAACACTAACGCTCGAGAGCGGTATTTACAGGCACACCATCACGTCGATGGACTTAACGGGCGGCCTGCCGCCCCCGCAGCAGATCGAATGAAAAGCGACAACGAATTGCAGGCGCGATTTTGTGAATCCCGCAAATAGTCGGCGGACGTGTGTTAGATCGTTGACATATTCGAGCAATTATTTATTAAAGAAGTCTCGTCCCAAAGTAGGGCAGCGCCTTTTGGTGGCGAGCGTGGTTAAGTGGCAGGTGCTGTATCAGTTGAGCTAACGGTGCGCTGTCGTTAACCGTGAGCGTGGTTAGTCGGAAGGAGTCTTTGTCCGTTGCGTCTGTGGGACGTTCTCTACGCTGTCTATATTGGGGGACGCGAAATCCGGTGTGGTGTGCAAGAATTTGTACAAGAATGACTGGGCTTTTGCTGGTCCATCGCGATGAACCCAATTTGCGGGGTAAGCAAAGCGCCGTGGATGGACAGCGGCTCTTTACCTTTCGGCACTTTGGGTAGCCTCGGTTTCGCTAGTGCTGCCATGGGTGGGTCTTTCTTCGTTCATAACATTTTGGCCGATTTGTAAAGAAACACGATCACGGCGGAAGATAGGCTTGCGGTAATATCTGACACGAAATCAGATTCTTCACAGCAGCTGATTCAAAGTCACTGGCGGCGCGTAGCTAATTCGAAGGG
>WNFQ01000605.1_pt1 | contig 26426 bp, 40 predicted proteins | sample 5400171 | NCBI WGS metagenome assembly WNFQ01 (sample SAMN13153356, study PRJNA577476) | soil metagenome | isolation source: 20 cm soil under Madrone tree | place: USA:California | collected 2016-06-14
CTCCGGGCCCGAAATGTGTGGACCCATTGCGCTATCACACCCATGTGCTGGTGCCGCGACACATCGCACATGGCACCTCGTACTTTATAATTTAAATATAGGGATCGACGCCGTCTCAAACTGTTATAAGAGAGATATAATACACCACAGAATATGAAAGGCTGCTGACCGTGACTGACAATCCTTCCACCGCTCGTATCCTTCCACCACCTGTAACTCCCCCTCCCACCCTTCCCTCCCCCACCGACAGCTACACACACCTACGTAGTTACCCAACGCATCCCACCGCTCTCGTCACTGGGTGTGTTCCAAAGACATCGACAAGTTTTCTCAAACTCAATGGAAGACGGAGACATTCAAAATCCCCCGCAATTCGCTGAGTCGTACACAGAAGCCGAGTGTATCTCTTTCAGAGAAGGCATATACGAACAGAGAACTGTAGAATCCTACTCGCAACCTCCAAGTTTTTTTGGGAATTATTCACCTCTGCTCAACAATGAGGTATGACTTTGACCGGTCAATCGCGCCGGCGATCATTGATATACTGTATCCGCCCTGCCCGCTCAGTTAACACATAGCGTTTTTCAGGAACCTCATTGGGAGCAATGGTATTGGTTATTTGCGACCGGGCCAACGGTGCTATCGCCGTGGCACACTCCGGAAGCAAGCGTTCATATTTCTCTCACTCCTTACGTGGCCAATGGAAATCCCGAAGATGAGTTCACAGCATCTGCAGACCAAATTTGGGAAAATGGCTCAAGACCCGGCCGAGTGACGGTGAGTAAGCGCCGTGAAAAGAAGACGTTGATAGCCTTACCAATTGGTGTTATCAGTGCACCACGGATCAAGGAGACTCTTCTCAAGGAACCAACTCGGCATTCAATCGGTGTAACGAGAACGACGTTCCTGGCAACGTTCAGCTCTGTCATCCCAACCCATTTTGCGCTACATCCGACGGTCAATCATCCCACGTATCACCGCAGCAGACAGAATGCGTACCGAGCACTCACACAAAATCGCCCTTCGAACACCATCCGGACCAAAGACTCGAAGCTCCGGAGTCCAGCGGACTTCCGCGAATCCCAGGCCTAGAGACTGCGCGAGGCTCCAGGATCAGTCTAATCGGCCCCAAGGAGTGGCCCTGCGATCGCGATGGCTGCAATAAAAGCTATGGACGACGACAGGACGTTAAACGTCACGTAAGAGAGAAGCATAAGGTCTTACCCGAATGCTGCATCTGTCGCATCAAGTGGACAAGAGCAGAGAAGATACGAAAGCATCTCCTAGACGAGCATCGACGTCGTTTCACCAAGAAAGAACGCCAACAGATTCGCCGATTGAAAGGCCTCCCTAAAACGATCGATTTTCTCGAGAAATGGAAAACTACTAGGCAATAGAGAGGCGACGAGCCATGAACGCGGGTACTTATTGTACCTGGGATTAGTGGGGGGAGGGGGGGGGAGGAGACGGGCCAAACGAGTTGACAAACACGCATGCGACACGGATTTGTGGATTTCTGTAGTAATTGGGTCTGTAAGATAGTCAGTCGAGAGTTGAGCACCGTGTTCTGGTACTACTAACTTGAAAGGCTGTTGCCTGTTTGTTGTTGTTTTTAACCGGTAATTGCATTCAAAGGTACAGTAAGCAGGGATTTTAAGTTGAAGAGGGAGGGCCACTTTTTGATGTCTTTGCTTTGCTATTTATTTATTGGCAGCCAAGTAGATACTTGAGCCCGGCTCCGGCAGACTGATCGAAAAACCAGTGTCGTTTTTTGCGGTTGTCTTTTATGAGCAGCGAAGACATCGAGCGTGACGACTAGAGAGGCGACTCAAACTCCGGAGTGATAGTCCAACACGTGACGTAGTGAACTGGAGTAGTAGCAGCTACGGTACGAGTTCCTAGGTCCGAACGAATAAAAGGGTACTCAAAAGTAATACAAAGCGGTGCCCGGCTTGGAAGTAGAGTCTAACTATTGTGGGTACGTATGCAGTGGCATTAGCCTCGCCTGGTCTACAATAAACGGCCAGCCGCTCTAGGAGAAGGAATACTGTCACGGGTGTGCAACGCGGGCAAAACACCCAACTTTGATCTTGCGCCGGCAACGGCGCCGCCACTGCCGGTCGCAGACGGCGCTTCCACTACTAGTACCGGACCGACGCACAGAAATTTATACGTTACGATGGGCGGAATGTCATTCCGAGTACCCCCCATTGCGCGCTTTTCTATCGGGCCACCGTTCCGCTATCGCGAACAAACATCTGTGCGACTCGGAGTACGAATGGGACATCACCTCGGACGGATCAACGCGACAAACAAACTTGAACGTATTGCCATACTCGACGGTATTGTCGAGTATCTGCTGCGGCCCTCAAACGTGCGTCTCCTTGACTCTTCTTCAGGAGCGAGGACGTGAATGGTTTTCCGTACGGCAACGAACCTCTGCCTCGTTGCGGGGTCCGGTTTTGCCTGGGACAAACGTTCGTCGCCATAAGCGGCACGCGAGATATGCAACCTGGCCGTCTAGACCCTGCGAGACTATATGCAAGGAGCCGGGACAGGATGGCTGCGCTTTGCCAATTTGACTTCCCAGCTAGCGGTGCAATCCGCAAAGTTGTATCAGTGAATGTATGGTATGACCCTTTACGGCACATCCCCACCACCTTCACACACGTTCCTAATATTCTCTCCCAGGATAAGAAAATAGTGATAGAAGTTATCAAAAACAAAAGACTCACCGCCGCCTCATTGCACAGCCAAATGAAAAGCCTCCGATGATTCTAGGCTTGTCGGTCCGAGTCTGAACCGAATCACCGCCGATGACAAGGCCGACAGCATCACAAGGGTTGGTCGTGCCTTCCAGTCGTGAATAGGGAGTATCTCACAGCGGAAGGCCTCCGTCTGACTCGGAGATGTGCCTACTGTAGCTGCATGTCGTGCATGGGTAAAAAAAATCACAAAATCAATTCGTCGGCGAACTTACAATGCCGTGACAACCGATGACCGCAGCCACTTCTGATGGATGATCTTGTTGAAGACACCGCGTAACAAACATGCCTAGATTCGTGACTCCAATTAGATGAAACATAAATGACAGCCGTCACTTGCTCACGGGTCCTATATAGGATGTATCATTGAGTATGACGATGACGGCCGAGTTCGAATTTTTTTGTTTGCCAAGAACTCGAAATGCCGGTATAATGCGGCCTTAATCTTGACGGCGAGACATTCGGCGAGACATTAGAGAGACATTCTGGTCTTAGGCACTTATGGATACATCCGGTGCCCTCAATGACAGGAAGGGTTGAAACTCGTGTGAGCAAGTGTAGAAGTCAAGGATAGACAAAGTGCGTACCATTTCCCCTCACGTCCTTCCGAAGTTCGTATGGCTCGATCAGTACTGGTCGTCCGTTTGTCATCCCCTCTGCTAGATTCTGTCACCATCGATTATCCATCGGACTCATTCTGCGAAGCCAGAGTGTGAAAGAATGCGAGATCGTCGGGACTCACCTGGTCATCTGCAACTACGAAGCGAATGAGGTGCTCCAGGAGCACCTCACCAGAAGGGGTTCATGTCGTTTACAAACACCAGCTCATGATGGCATGATGCGGTAGCCCTGAGTCAGTAATCTTATCCCTGACTCTATCTCTCTTGATGTCACGGTTGCGTGTGAACAGATTGATCTGAGCGAGATCGCGCGTTGAGATTTAGTCTTGGATGCAGAGGAGTAACCTTTTGGGGTAGTTGGCGATATCACTTCGGAATGTGGACGATGTGATACTTGTGATCCAAAGTGGTGAGCGGATTCCTACAGCGACGATGGGATGGCGCCTCACTGTCCTCACTTCTCGTCCAGGGCACGTCTAACTACTATCGATGGCGTGCGAGCTGTAGCCAAGCGCCCCTATTCGGTCTCGCCTGTTGTAGCAACATTTTGTCGTCACCGGTGACATCATGAGTATGTGTGCGTGTGGAAAACGCACTCGAAATATGTTTAAGATAACACGTTGGACTGCGATGGTGGTTTAGATGCATCTCACAGCTTGCCTGCGAGTTCAACAAAGAGTTTCCAGGCACCAGCTCACTAGCCATAGGAAAAGTGGTGCCCGCAACCACACTTGGAGACGTAAATACGTATGGCTAACAGGCATTGGAGGGCGGGAAATGGTGTTGAGGGGGCGAGAATTTGACCGAGGGCGTTACGAGGACCCTAGGAGATGGGTGTGGGAAGCAAGGAACACATAGCTCTGTACAGGAAAGCAAAGGCGACTCCACGACCTGCCATCTAAACTCCAGGTACGGGCCGGGCACTTATGAGACCAATACGACAGCACATAAATAGACGCGCAGCGGCACAAGCCCCGGCGGTATACACCCACCTAGATGATGGTACTGCCAAGCGAGACAAAGCATTATCAAACTACCGACGAAATATAGGGTCGAGCGGGAATCTCCCACATACTTTAGGTCTGCCTCACAAAGTTTGGAAGGACATCACATGATCTACTGACTGATTTTAAAAAACCTTGCACGATCGCTGTTCCCTTTGCCGTCGTTCAAGCGCCTTTCGAGCGGTAAGCAAGGGCTGAGTGCGAGCCGCCTAGTAAAATCATAAAGCAGTGGACCTGATGATGGGTATTTGAGGTGGCCCAGGTTAGACCGCAGCATCCATTTATGAGAGCCCTTGGGCGGTGCATATTTTTTTTTTCCAAGCAAACCATCAAGCCGTTTTACTGGATGAGTTATTGTGGGCGGTGTTTATGACGTCTTGATCAAATCCCGTGCAATCGCCAGTCGGATCAACTTGAAACGAAACGGCCATTATGAAACAACGGGGGAGACAAGGCCCTATGCGCAGCAAGGACCATGAGGTTTTTCTGAAGTGTTGCAAAGCGCAGTCATTGCGGCGGCGGTTCTGGGTGGCATTGGGACTGGAGTAGTTCAATAATCGAGTCACCACAAGTTGCCAAGAAGCGCAGCGTCTGGAGGTCCACAACTTCGGAGCGGGCGCCGAAAATGGGACCCGATATGGGAAATTTGTGACCGGTGCGGACGGCAATGAAATAGCGGTTCTCGCCCTGAAAAAGCGTCGAGTGTTTTCCTTCTCGCCAGGATTCAGCACTTTTATCTTTCCCTCACCCCCACTTCAAACACCTTTTCTTCCTACCCAAAGTTCATCAACTATGGAGGACGAAGTAGCCGCTCTCGTCAGTTTTCCATCGTATCGCATGTAATCACCTCCTTAATCGTTCATCTTACCCAGGTTATTGACAACGGTTCTGGCATGTGCAAAGCTGGCTGTAAGTGATCCGCCGCCTTTGTCTGGGTTCAAAGTCTTAAAACGTTTATTCTTAGTTGCTGGCGATGATGCCCCTCGTGCTGTCTTCCCGTAGGTCATGGGTTGTTACGATCAGACCACCATCAAACCCACTTTGAACCATGACAGATCAATCGTTGGTCGCCCGCGCCATCAGGGAGTGATGGTGGGCATGGGTCAAAAAGACTCCTATGTCGGGTTAGTGGTCATCGATATCTCGTATTCTGTCTTGTGACCTCGACACGGCAGAGATGAGGCGCAGTCGAAGCGTGGTATTCTCACACTGAAGTACCCGATCGAACATGGTATCGTCACCAACTGGGATGATATGGAGAAGATTTGGCATCACACCTTCTACAATGAATTGCGCGTTGCACCGGAAGAACACCCTGTCCTTCTTACCGAGGCCCCTCTCAACCCCAAGGCAAACCGAGAGAAGATGACCCAAATCATGTTCGAAACTTTCAACGTACCTGCGTTCTACGTGCAGATTCAAGCCGTGCTTTCGCTGTACGCTTCGGGTCGTACGACTGGTATTGTGCTGGATTCCGGTGATGGTGTTTCACACACCGTCCCTATCTACGAGGGTTTTGCACTGCCCCATGCCATCTTGCGCCTGGACCTCGCTGGCCGTGATATCACCGAAGCTCTCGTAAAATACCTCACAGAACGTGGTTATCCTTTCACGACGTCAGCAGAGCGTGAGATCGTCCGTGACATCAAGGAGAAGTTGTGCTATGTTGCCCTCGATTTCGAGCAGGAGCTTCAAACGGCTGCTCAGTCCTCTGCGCTCGAAAAGAGTTATGAGCTTCCCGATGGTCAGGTCATCACCATTGGTAACGAACGGTAAGCATTCTGTCAGTCATTGTAGACTCAATCTAATGTCATTCAGATTCCGTGCGCCCGAGGCTCTCTTCCAGCCGTCTTTCCTTGGCCTCGAGGCTGCTGGTATTCACGAGACTACGTAAACAACAATTAGCTGTCGTTGTGATTACGTGCTGAGTCTATTTCACAGGTATAACTCTATCTTCAAGTGCGACCTCGATGTCCGTCGCGACTTGTACGGGAACGTGGTCCTCTCTGGCGGCACGACCATGTTCCCCGGTATCGCAGACCGTATGCAAAAAGAACTTACGGCCCTCTCTCCTGCGAGCATGAAGGTCAAGATCGTTGCACCTCCCGAACGCAAGTACTCTGTCTGGATCGGTGGTTCCATTCTCGCATCGCTCAGCACGTTCCAAAACCTCTGGTGCTCAAAGCAGGAGTATGATGAGTCTGGCCCCGGCATCGTACACCGCAGTACGTATCTGACACCTTGTCTGTCTCTCCTTCAATGTCTTATATCCCCATGCAGAGTGCTTCTAAGCAATTACGTGTGTGCATGCAGTTTGGCAGGAGCATCTATTGGCTTATGGGCTTCTCTACGAGCTTTGTTAACGTTTCCTTACGCATACATATGTAGTTCCCTTCTGCCGTAGTGGTGTATATGAAGTATAACCGATTGTTAGAAAACTAAGAAGTATTTCACGCGACTAGTTCTTACGAGACATCAGACATAAAATTATGGCCTAGGCCGTGAAGCTTGAGGTCGGACGTCATTGAATGGGCACGCCTGTTCTGCCGATGCAACCCGTTCATGATCGTTTGCAGCTACTGAGCTACAGCCGCTGAGCCTCTTCAACTTGAATTGGACCTTGCTAATGATAAGCCGAAAAAACAGTCCGACAAGCTATGCAAACGCAGGGTAGGCAAGATGGATGACTTGTAAGACTGTAAGGTGAGACGTCACATCGATCATGTGCACATCGGGATGGGGCCGAACTACCAGGCTCGTCTTCATAACCTGCTTCCTTCTGCTTCCATCCGTCCTCCCCTGGACTTTCACTTTCGGTACCTCAGAGTTTGCTGGTGATAAGAGGGTGTGGAGGACCAATCCCTGTTGGGAAACGTTGAAGGCTTGCTTTACCACGGGCTTATTGAGCCAATTCTCTCTCACGTCTTGCTTCGAATAGAATCGCAACGATTAGAAATGAAGCCGTGCCATAGTGGATGCAGTTATGACCTGCGCAGTTCCGCATCTTGGTCCTGCAGAGTTCCGAAATCCGGACCTTATATTGGACTGAACTAGAAGATACAGAGCGAAGGATACCCAACTTCATTTCACCTACAGTATGTATCCGCCCACAAGTGACGTCGCGCTTACATCCCCCGCAGCTCACGTTCCTGTGAAAGTAGAGACAGGGCCTCCGGAAAACGTGGCATGATCTCACACTCGTAAGGGACCGGACGGCTGCCAGTGCGAAACCGCATCCGCATAAGTTAGCTACTTATTAATAATAGTATGCAATATGCCCACTTACACCACAAGACCTTCATCGACAAATCCATCCACATCCAAGGGAACCAACTGGCCAGATGCATCTTTCTTACGCTCGATCCTGGTTGCCCATAACAAGATAGCGATGTTGATGAAAAGCGAGTTGTCGGCTATGTAGCGACCAACGCACACCCTACGGCCAAAACCATATGAAACGTGACCCTCTTCCTTGACGCCGGACGCGCCAGGTGCAATTTCCCCCGTGGCATCGAGATGCCGCGCCGGTTCAAAATGCGCTGCATTCTTGCCATAGACCTCCGGGTCGCGGTTGATGTGCCATATGTCTGGGATACAAATCGTGCCTTTTGGAATAAACATCCCATCGTACCAGTCATCCTTGACTAGTCGATGTGGCACGGCCAGTGGGCCGACTGGCCTCCAACGTAAGATTTCCTTAATCATGGCACGGACATAGGGTAGGTGTGGATAGTCGGCGAACGTTGGTAGACGTGTGCGGCCTACGACTGCATCAAGTTCCGCATGAGCTCGTGCCTGTGTCTCCGGGTATTCAAGTATTGCGAGAGGCCACCAAGCCAACATAGCCGAACTGGTATCCGCACCACCGACGCTATGGAGCGATGCGAACAAGAAATGGTCAATTGACGTGAATGAGCATGGAACTGCACTTACTACATGCTTACTGCAAGCCAAGCTCGTTCTATCGAAGAGAGCTTGTTTCTCTCCTTCTCGTGAATGAACGTTGCGACTACACTTTGGTCATCATCGCCCTTTGCCTATGTGAAATAAACCGTTGGTGTGATGTTATAATGCATAAGAGAAGTACATTCGTACAACGTTTTCCTCAACCGTACGGAGAAGGTCTTCAAATACCGCCGTATCTTTCTTGTGAGAAAGCTCGGCAACCCGCTTCCACTTCGCCAGGCTTGGTCAAGGTGACTTCTCAGTGATGTCGTAATACTTGGACAACGCTCACCTGCTGGGGATATGGCGCATCCAAGGGAAAAACTCAACCAAGTAAGCACCTGGATAAGCAGCACGAGAGACACGCTTGGCAAAATCCTTGAAGGTCTCAATGGCGCGATCAGATTCGCGTGCACGTATAGTACGGCCGTAAAGGACCGATAGCATCGTAGATGCCGTACAGCGGCGAAGATGCTGGTCCCATTGTTTCGAATCAACAAGCCAATTACAGGCCAAGAGGACTGCTTCCGTCATTTGCGTCTCGTGATAGGCTTTGACTGAGTCTTTATTAAGTCTCTCATTGGCAGCCTTGCGCATCCGACGCCATCTAAGGAATTTTCACCCATGTAAGGCCACTGGTGCATCGACCCTGAAAGGAGGAAAGTTTACTTGTCATCGTAACGAGAGAGTCCGATGAAGAGCCCCTTCGTCATAATATCGCCTGCGACAATGTGAGGTGGCCGATCTGAATATATCCCCGCACGTCGTTCGAGAAGATCGACGCAGACTTTTTGAGAGTTGAGGACAACTATCGGCTGGCCAGCGGCATTGAGGTATAACAGATCCCCTGTCCAGGTCCGGCTCAGAAATGGGCTAAAGGATAACAGAAACTACGAAAATACCATATTTCTTTCGCCACCCTGCGAATTTGAGCCATTGTCCTTCCCCCATAATATCTAGAAGATTTCCTATGATCGGGTAACCAGGAGGCCCTGGAGGTAGCTTGCGATATGGACTGGCAAGATAACGAACTACACCAAGCACAATAAGACCGAGAATGGCGCCAATAGAGAAAATTGCATAATCTTGCACAAGCTGGAGTATTGAAGATCTAGGCATGCCAAAGGGGGCGGAGAAAGACGGCATGACTATCCGTCTATGATGGACTGAATGAAAGTTCAAGAACCGACCAGCGAAGGCTGTATTTATGTTCCCAGCTAGCTTTGACGTAAAGAGGTGCTCTTCCTTCAGTGGCGGCTCTTAATCGGAGAATCCTTCAACCTTCCCCGTCACGCCCACCAAACAACACCGCGTCGGCGTTCGGTCGACCACTAGCTTGCCACTGCAGTAGTATTATTCGAAGGAGGGTTACGGGATGGTGGTGGGAAAAAAGAATCCTACATCGCGTGCTGTAGGTATTGTCTCGCTGAGCTGGTTAATCGGCATTTCTCCGAGTAGAGAGAATAAGTAAATGAGGGGACTGGATGACCGGCGACAATTGAAACAGGGGGAAGCGAGAACGCGCGCAGCAAGTACTGTATTCTCAATCCGTTCAGCGCATCAATGATCGCCTGAATAGGCAGTAAAGCATACAAACTGTCTCCGTACTCGATGAACAAGCATAGCAAGAAAGGACAGTCACTTACAAGACGTCAGTGTGCTCTCTTCCCATTCGGTGATAGTGGCCCCGCGGTCTGGAGCTCAGAGGAGCAGCGCAGACGCAGAATGATAGATCGAGGGGATGAATGGCAGACAGCATGTGATTTTACGTAAGTGAACGTAATTACCTCGACCGCAGCTTTTAGTCTTTGCAGACTGGAGCCTGCCCACTCAAAAAGAACAAGGAAATAAATTATCCTTCTGTAAAGCCCAAAACAGTCCGATACGCTAAGCAAAAGTAAGGTAGGCATAGTATAACTTGACACGTATCGCAAGCCGGGACGGATGACTTGTAAACTAAGGGGACGTTCCACCCGCCGTACCAATCACGAATTCGCATCGGGGAACAGTTCTTGGCGGACCTCATCTGCCTCTGCCTGTTCAGCATCCATCGGCCCCTGGACCTTCGCTTTTACTACCTCAGAGCTCGTTGGTGATGAAGCGTCACCTGAGGGTGAGGGAGAACCATCCTGGTGGGAAATGGCGGGGGCGCTTTCTACAGGCTTTTCCAATGCCGTCTCGTCCTGCATCGGCAAAACATCGCTATGCGAGGAGAGTCCGATAACGCTAATCGCCTTGGGTTCATTGTCTTCAATGAATGACGAAATCACGTTATTCTCGCTCTTGACATCACCTTTCGGCGCTGGTGCGAAGATATCGCGGCCAGGTTCAGCCTTACCAGCATCCACATTAGTCTGCTCCCCCTGTGGCACATTGGGAGCCTGACCAAGATCCTGGACGACTATCGCGCCGCGTCCATCTGGTTCGCCTCCAATAGTGGCGACAGGTGGGGAAGCGGCGAGAGATTTCTGTGGCGTAGCCAAGATGGCGCCTTTATATTGTGAATACTGAAAGACTAGTTAGCTATCAGCAAAGGATAGGGGAGCAGACGCGCACGTCATTGTGGAAGTTTTCACTGAAAGACGAACCAGTCAGCGACGAAAGAAACACACGCATTGCCAATCTCGTACCAGCTGAAATCCCATGTTCTGAACCACTTAGCCTTCTCACATTCCCCTCTTGTCCACGTGTTCCCATACACCAGCGGGCTAAAGATCGAGAAATTCCAGACGGCACAAATTATGAGCACCGCCGCGATTTGGAGACGCCAGCGTGGTCGGAGCGGCGACGTCATAAAGTCGAACACAGCGCAAAGTAGTAAGATGGCAAAATACAGGGCGGGGAGATAGTGGTGCAGGAACAGCTGGCGGCTCATGAGGAAGAAAGGGAAATAATGAAAGCCCCATCCCATGAAGAGGAAGCCGCATAACATGTCGTACTTGACAACCTTGGCTAAGGGATAGTCTGAACTGCTGCGTGTTATGCATATAAAAGGGTTGCTTACTATTCTCAAAATCTCGGTAGCCTCGCTGCGCGCGAAGAACGAGGAGGCCCCGCACGGCAGCGTAGACGGCTATTGAAGCTGTGCTCAAAAACCAGACCATGGGGTTTCCGAGGAGATAGATTTGGCGATGGTCTTTCACCCAGAAATTCTGTGTGAATATTTCATTGAGTAATCACCGCGAAAGAGCGAGTCTGAAGGCTCTCACAATCCCGCGACGCAGCTGGGGCCAGGAGGATGGCCTGGAATCATATGTATGTCGATCCGTCAGTCCGGCGTTCGTTTGCCACATCACCCGCTGAAGCTCAAAAAATTTATCGAAAAAGCTCAATTTGCGATAATTGACTTTCGGCGCATCCGGTAATACTACGAAAGGTTAGTCAGCGACAGTCGTAGAATTAGCTAAATCGCGTTCTTACGATGAGGATGACTAGCTGATTCGATCACCCAAAGTGAGTTTGCTCTTGCGGCATTCTTGTTACATGTTACCTCTTGCTGTTCGTACGCCCACGTTGGTAGCTTGACTTTATGGGAAAATAGATAGCACCCGGTCATATAATGTTTCAGCCTGAACTGCGTCTCTAGCGTGCGCACACGACGACCAGACTCTGGATCACGTTTGCTACCTTTCTCTATTTCAACGACCCAATCATCGTTCATGTCGCCAGCAAACCCAGGCATCCCATATGCAGACACCTCGTTCTGAAAGTCAACTTCAGAGACTGGAGGACGGTAGTCGTGAGAATGTAAGTTCCTCTCAGTGGTAAGGTGCCTGAGCTTAATGCGTGAATCAGGGGTGATGTAAACCAACTCCGGATAGTTCATCCAGTCAGTCTCGGGGTGATTATCTTGGGTCGCATTGATGATAAGCCAGTCATTGTTCTCGTCGATGTGCGGATACAGGGTAATTTGCTGCTCTATAGAAACCGATCAGATAGCGAAACGGACAACACTGATGTCACATACGTTGACTCCCACCAGGATAATTATGTAGGTGCGAATGTAAATAGCCGCCTTGAGTGTTAACATGGCGGATAGTCACTTTAGAACCCAATGCAATGTCTACAAAGAGAACGTTAGTGGGAGTCTTCAGTGTATAGCCTTTAGAACGTACCTGCGAACGTATCTGACATCCCACGGCCCCCCAAGGTATGCTGAAACTCAGCAGTCATGAACCCATCTCCCTCGCCGGAATTTTCCAAAATCAAGAAATGTATTTCAAACATGACCATATAAAATATGATCGGAACAAGGATGAGGCAGAGGGCGCGGGCCCAAAAGTGTTTGATCCAAAGTCTTGGTGAGATGCGTAAATCTCCCAGTAGCGTCCACAATTGTCGAATCGTCCCAAGGCCGACGGTTGTGATTGTGAACAGGCCTACCCACTTGCTGCTAACGACGGCGCCGAGAGATAGACCCGTGAGAGTGAGCCAGGCCCACCATCTCTCCGTGAATGGCTCGTGCTTATCTTCGTTACAGAACCCAATCCAAAGGAAAACGGTGAGTGCAGTAAAGAAGACTAGTGGAGAATCTAGAAGAATGTGTCGTGATTGGGTAATGAGAGCATTGTCGAATATGACGAAAAGAGAGCCAAGGAGAGCCGTGGTAGCGCGACAGTCGAGACCGCGGAGGGTGAGGTAAGCCAGAGGGACGGTAGCAATTCCGAGGGTTGCAGGAAGCATGCGCATTGCCACGTATGGCGTATTCTCGTATACCCTGGATAGTGTGCCAAACAGTTAGGACCACGTTCCCAAATATCGTGGACACGCACTTTGCAATCTCTGCGAAATCAAAGTTTCCATCATATCCAGACACGAAAGCCGCAAGCGTGATAAGAAGCTTGGCTAGTGGGGGGTGAACGTCCACGAAATAACGCGTCTTGATGTATCGCGAGGCGAACTTGCCAAAATGGACTTCGTCAAATCTGGTTGTATGAGGGGTTTTGTGAAATGATCAACTCTCCTAAACGTGCTTTTACAAGAGGAAGATGGCGCACACGACACTATCCGGCTTTGATATCCGGAACAAACGCACCGCTGACGCGACGACCAGGAGAACAAGAAGTAACTTCCACTCGCCGGAGGTGATGTTGTAACCACCAGGAGCGTGTCCATGCTTGCGGGAGGGACCATATCCTAGAGATGCTGCGGCTCGACGTTCGTCAGCATCGAGGTGGCCTTCTTTAGGTGGAAAGCGTGGGGCGGACTGATGATAGCCTTGGGGAGGAGACGGGGGTCTCCGAGCGCGCACTGCGCCAGACTGCATTATTCAGAGAAAATGAATAAAGAAACCAGCCTATAAGGCCAAAATATGGACTCCAGAAAGTGTAGAAGGGGAGATGAGTTGTGACAGCAGTTAAAGATGGGGATTGTAGACGCTCAAAGTACTGCTACCATCACGTGGTTGCCACCAGCCCTTCCCACGCCAGCACATTACATTCTGTACTTCACTAAAACTACTCTTTACACTGCCTCCCTTTTTCGTGGCGCCGCGCGTAAAATGTCATCCACTCTGCAAGTGCAACGTCGGAAATTAACACAAGATATCCGACAACTGGTCGTCGTACCTGATGATCATCTCTGCGGCTTCACTGGCACTAAGGACGACCTGCCGCTTGAGCTTGTAGCTCTCGGTCACACCAAGCTCCTTCATAGAACCGATAGACCCCTGTTCCATGTCTAGTACGCCAATCGAACATCAGATACAAACTCCAGGCTAGCATGAGAATAAGACAAACTCACTCAAGCCTGCATCTGTTTCTCCTTCATAATGTGCGGCTCGTAGTCTTGCCACTAAATCAGACGAATCGTACCCGGCGTTGTCCGCCAAAATAATCGGGATTTGACGGAGAGCGCGCGCAAATGCTTCAGCCGCGATCGCCTTCTTCCCACTGACCTTCTTTGCACTCTCTTCTACTGCAACGCTCATTAACATCTCGGAGCATCCACCGCCAAGAACAATGCGCGTTTCCTTAACAGTTTGCGATAGCACTGAGAGAGCGTCATGTAATGAACGTTCGGCCTCGTCGACCATTTGATGTGTTGAACCGCGCAGTACGACTGTACACGCCTCGCCCGCTGCAACGCCAGAGAATTTGATGAGCTGTATAACATTCTGTTAAAAGTCGTTCGGTTCACATTCGACAAACCCACCTTGTCCTCTCCGATCATAATCTCCTCGATGAGATCACACTGCCCGAGCTTGACGAGATCTGGTCGGTCGAACGTGCTCGTAATCTCACCACCGGTGACGAGGGACAAACGTTCAACGCCTTCGAAATCAGCATGCTCAATCGACATGACCCCTTTTTCGGCGAGGAGGTTCTCTGGATAGTTGTAAACTAGTTGCCGATTGACAAAGACGTTGATTCCGTGTGATGCAATGGCCTCCACTTTAGCCTTCATTTTTTCCTGTTTCGAAACGGTCAGTGATATGAGCTACCCTGGAGGATGGCGTATACATACTCGCTCAGCACGCTCTAGCTCTGCGAGCTTCCCTGTGCTATCAACCTTCATGCGTGCGCCGAAAATTTTGATCTTGTCGGTATCCATAGCTATATGCTCCGCGCTTTGAACCCATACATGAAACCATCGATATGAACAACATACATGTATTTGCGATTAGAATCCTGGCATTTTCGACACGTTTAGGACAATTGGTTCCGATGGATTTATCGAGAATAAAACCTATGAGAGCACTCAAACTCTGTCTAACAATTGCGAAAAAAGAACTAGCACCAACCTTCGTCAAGATATGAATCTGTCAGCTTTCCACCGACTTTTTTGATGATCTGTATGTGATCCAAGTCCGTCGATCCCTGTGGTAGCATGAGTAACAATCGATGGGATACACCCGCCCGGACGGCGCAGTCACCTTCAACCGTAGCACAGCATCAACGGCGAGATTTGAAAAGTAAGCTTTGTCCTGTGCCAACACCTTTGATGAAAGCGTCGTCCGTGCAATGTTCACCAGGTCCTTCCGGAAAGTCGCCACATCGGACCTTGGTAGATGATAAAACCCCAATGTTGTCAAATAAAAGTAATGAATACGCGCTCGCGACGACGTACCCGTGATCAACTGCAGCATCTTCCAAAGCCTTCAGTGCCGCGGCACTAGCTATTCGATACCCTTCCACAATCGTCTGTGGATGTATCTTCAACCCGATGAGCTTCTCCGCCTCCCTCAGCAGCTCTGCCGCGAGCACCGTCACGCTCGTCGTCCCATCCCCAACCTCGTCGTCCTGCACCTTGGAAATATTTACGAGGATCTTGGCCGCGGCGTTGTCGAGCTGGATCGCCTTGAGAATCGTCGCGCCATCGTTAGTCACGTTGATGTCGCCAGATGACACTGATTGCAAGATTTTGTTCATCCCTTTGGGGCCCAGTGTGCTCTTGACAAGGTCGCCGAGCGCAAGTGCACCCACGAAGGAGGAGAGGCGTGCATTCTCTGCTTTCTCCTCGGTTGCCTGACAGACAGGAGAGTCAGCGAGACAAAATGAAGTGACATGCTGCTATGTACTTCGTCGTTGAAAATGTTCACAGACATAGTTGAGCGTTTGTGTGATGGTCGAGATTTCAAGGCAACACGAGCCGCGTCCGGGCCGGCTAGCCTGTTACTGGCACACTCAAATTCATAACGAGGTAATTTTCCACCCACTCTCTGGCAATAAATTATGGGTAATAATACTAGTGACTGAACAGAACATTGGGACGGCGTAGTAGTCAAGTGATAATATGTGGTCACAGGTCCATAAATCAAATCATTGCAGTGAACTTGGAGGAGCTCTCTAAGAGTTATACACAGTTATGGAATTGATAAGCCAAGCGGCATCTAGGTTCGTATCGGTATGGCACGACGCGAGAGGTTCATAAAAGTACGCACTGATGAAGTTATTCCCGGTGGTGACTCGCTGAGTGCAGGTACCGGGGCAACCAGAGTTTGGGTAGTCGCCACTCGCCCAGTCACCACAGAGAGTGGTGTCAAGGATAAGCCATTGGGGCGAAAAGAAGGAATTGACATTGCAGGTATCGGCCAACAAATAAACGATGGGAGTGGGCCAGGAATCTGGATCGGGGCGGCCAGAGGAAATATCAGGAGGGATGGATCGGCGCTCAAAGCGCCATATCCTAAAGCCGTCTCTGTTCCGTTGGAGAGCAAATACGCCCCCGCCGGCATCGACAAAGCCTTCACCGAAGGAGCTACTGCTCGTATCGAGGACGGCACAACCGGTATTACTTGATTGGGAGCTGGTGCAATCCGTATTCATTACCGTTCCCGTAAATGCCAGACGACCGTTAACAACAGGCGTTTGCTTTGGAATGCTGCACTTGTGATTCGTGCCAGTGTGGAACGTGTATTGATTCCTGAAACTGCATGAAACGACTACGGAAGGGAAAAAATAGGGAATTAACTAACATCTGTTTGTTATTGACACCCTCGACAACGTCGATCTCTCCATTATTGGGCCAGCTGGGGCCCACTAACCAAAAAGAAGGCCATACAGAACAACCGAACGGCATGCGGTCAAAGTCGGCAATAACGAGACCATGATTGAATGTCTTCATGGAAACAATACGAATGCTAGGATAGAAATGGAGATAGCATTACACATGTAGGGACTTCCGCGAGTTTATTGGGAACGACGCACGAATCACGCAGCGCGCCATGTGGAAGATTTGTCCAGCTGTCAACACGTAAAACGGCCTTGCCATCACTCTGAACATAAGCAAGCCTTTTTTTCTGAGCTTCGGCTCTTGACAAATAGTTCACTTGGCCACCAGTAGGGTCTGTATCAGTGAAATAGGCCCACAACCTGAGAAAATGATCAAACCGAAGAGACCATACAAGCAAATTACGCGCTCACGAGCCGTTCAAGAAGTCCCGGCCTCGATAGCGATCTACGGAGGAGTATTTGAAGAACTTCTTGCCATGAACCTTTCTGTGGCACTCATGCAGGGCGTGCGGAGCATGACCTTCAACGGTGTTGAAAGTCGCAACCGAAGACAAAAGTGAGACGAAGACTTCGAATACGAAGGACAGGAAGAGCATCGCTGCGGGAGAACTATTTGGGAGGTCGTAAAGAGGGATACTCCCGATGTGAGATCAAAGGATGGAATTGAAGAACGAAAGAAGTGGGAAGGAAAGAAGTGGCAGGTGAGAGTGGAGGAGTACGGAACAAAGCTGGGAGTACTAGGGCACACAATTTGAGGCCCTTTGTCATCACATCACCATCATGATGAAGACCATGGATCGCGGGAGGTGCAAGCCGACCGTAATTGACCGAAATCCCGCGCACGCAGGTGATCAGCGCCACATCAGATCCTGTGAAATGACGACTATAATTTAGTTGGCTGACATGTGCCTCTGGACCGACAGGGATCTTTACTTCTTCGGGAATCGACGCGTAGGCCAGAAAATAAAGTGTGAGGTCGGGGGGGCGATGTAAGCGGGAGAGATGCGCGCGAGGCAGGCGATGCAGCGACATTCGAGGACAACAGAGTGAGATGTCATTGCATGTCAGCAATCGCAGGGTACTATATACACGATGCGGTCCTTGATCAATGGATACACTAAACGAGCTAGATGGCAGCAAGGCTCGCGGTTGGTGAAAGGGCCAGAGTCGGACGTGAAGGTGAAGGAGAGCGCAACTCCGAGTCGATTCCGAGTCTGTCGAATCATGATGGGTCTATAATTAAAACTCAGGCAGTCACACGCACACGTGACGTGCTCATAACAAGGCTGACTGGCTGACGCAGTATTATTACGCACCTGGTTTGCTGTAATCATTTCACTCTTTTACGCAGTTCGACACATGCCCATCACTCGTACGCTTCCCGACCATCATCTGGATCACTATTCCACGTGCGTACTGGTGAGGCCTCGGGCCATGACATCTCTTCAATCGTTCTCCTCGGACCAACTACTGTACCGCCACCCAAATTGACCATCATCTCTCACGAAAGATGCGAATGACACAACAGTGATCAATAATATTGAAAGTGGGTTCTCTCTCGCCAAGGACTCGGAATTACTGGGCGTTTTCATTTTCTTAGCACATCCTCCGAGTCCCAAACCTTCGTGACTTCTTCATTAGGGCCACGGTGGTGTTGAGACGCGCGTGAGCCTGGATCAATGATTGCCTTTATGGACTTCCCAAGCGAAGCTCGCCGTGTCGACCGCTTCCGGCGCGATTCGCGAGCCTCGACCGGTTGACCAACAACTCAGGTCGTCAACAATACCGAGAAGAGAAGCGGAACTTCGTAAGCATTTCATTCCTTACTCACCGGAAGTCCGTTTGTGCCGAACGTCATGTAGAATCTCGCTACATATCATCACCGACGTGTCAATTGCCGATGATATAACATCTAAAATAATATCTCAGGCATCAGTCCGCATGAACACAGTACAACCGTTCTCCTCGGAGAATGATGGGAATGATTAAAGAAATTGTGCAACAAAATCAGATAGTGCAGACGGTACTACAGTATGATAAACTCCAATAAGGACGTCTAGTAGCTATATTCGGTCCTCACAAGGTCCCTATCAAGAACATACCCATGGATCAATAGTATATATACCAATAATAATAAACGTGAATGAACTGTGCGGAATCATAGCTTAATCGAAACAGATCCCAATATCCTCAACTTGGGAATCGCGTAGCGTCCGTCCGCCTACCAAATATACACATCGCCCAACGCGCCAGTGGTCTCAGATTCTTCTTTCGCACAGGAGGTCCGTGCAAGGTAACAGAGTGACACCCTCCCACGTCCGTTTTCTCGACATACGACTCCAAGCTGGTACAGGACGAGGCCGAAGATACTTCCAGGCAGGGTGCGATGCCCTCGGCCCAGTTGACGACGGCGGGAAGAACGCACCCGAGCGATTTGAATAATAGTTGGTGGCGCTGACCTGTTGTAGTCAAGGCTACAGGAGAAAAGCAGAACGAAAAATCTTGGTCGGGGTTGCACTTTGGGTCATAGGGCACGCCTGGGATAAGAGTGGGGCATTCCAAATCAAGGCTAAGAACTTTCCCGGGGCCGATGCTTGGTATCCACGGCGGGGATAATGCGCGATTTGAGATCGCCTCCCAGTCACTAGACTATAGTCAATTTGAAGGAACGGGACGCAATGTTAGGAAGGCTCACAGTCCGTCAAAGAACGCATGTCTTTTTATTTCGTTGAAGTTGAGAAGTCTATTTGTTGGACACTTGCGTAACAACTGCACATTATATAAGGAAGGGGTAAGACATCGTCCGACGGTCCGACGATACACTGACCTTTCGAACGAGATCAGCAGTGTCTGGCGTAAGGATGGGGTTATCTGGTGGTTCATCGTGCAGAACATTTCGGGCAAGATGGGCAAGCCAAGCCGGATCATTTTGAGATACGGTGTCCGATTTAAATGCTTCCTGTATGTACAGTCAGTCACTATCGTAATATATTGGGGAAAAGCAAGGCTAACGTTTCCCGTGATTAGTTCATATAACATTACCCCAAATGCCCAGAGATCAACCTCGCGACCATATGGTTCTCCAATGAACATTTCTGGGGCAGTGTAGGCAGGGGTGCCAAACATGTCATCGCGTGGGATCGTATTTTCCCCTGGCGCAAGCTTGCGGGCAATGCCGAAGTCACCGAGAACAATATGCCCATCATTGTCGATGAATAAATTTTCAGGTTTGACGTCTCTGTGAACAATTCTTCTTGCATGCGTGTGTTCGATGGCTATGAGCTGAGGGTCGATGTTCGGCAAATGAGAAAAAATGATGTCATGATCATGATGAATGAATACGTACTAATTCTGCCATGTAGAACCGAACAACATTTCGCGGCGAGCCTTTCGCCAATAGCAAGGTGTGAAGATCCCCAGCAGGGTGATATTCCTGGAACAAATGTGAGCAAGAGACTCAACGCCATGCCTTTGAGTATCACATCACGTACAGTAACCAAGTAATAATTCCTGCTGTCATGAAAACTAGCACGTAATTGGAGGATAAAATCGTTTCCACAAAGATCCAGGAGGGTATTGCGTTCGGTCGTGACTGTCTCTATCCTGAGTTCTTTTCCACAGGGTCTCCGTTTAGGAATTGCCTTGATTGCGTAGAGGCCTCCTGATTCGTTCTCCCGTACAAGATGCACCGTTCCAGAAGATCCGTCTCCGAGGCCACGTAGGATAGCAAAGTCATTCAGACACGGTGTAGCCATGAATGAGAGGTATGCCACGCCCTTTGGAAGCTGTATGTAAAACAGGGGTTAGGTCAACACGTGTTAACCACATGAGACAGAAAACGGACGGGGTGGCGAAGTTGAGGACAAATAGACATCGTACGCGTCTAGTCGTTCGTTATTGTGGAGAGTGATGAGGGGGAAAGGGGGGGGGTGGGGGGAAGAGAATGAAGCTTCATGTCTGCGACAGGGAGAGATATATCGTACTCGGTCGGAGCACGTAGTGGCACCAATGGATCCGAAGAGGCCAAGAAGAGGCTGTAATGCACTGGATAGGAACAATGTTAGCCACTTTTCCTGAAATGGTTATGCCTGGACAGAACCTAGTCCAAGTTAGTCCCGGTGTCATCGACACGTGTCCGGGCAACCCTCAGGAAAAAAGCCCCAGCCCCTGAACGGCCTGAAACGGCTTCCATGTTGTAAGTGCCATATATTTCGGAAGTGGGCCTGGGCCCTTCAAGCTTCAAGTCTTCCACTGGCATTAGGTGACTTGTGATATTGTGGCCCAGACTGAAGTGACCCTGTTGTCTGGTCGACGTCACGCGGGGTGATGGGCGCTTGCATTGCACCAGTGGCGTTATCCCCAATTGAACTTTGTACACCACGAATCTCAAACTCAAAAGTAATATTTATTAAACCTCTTGTAGGGGTGGCAAAATACCAAATATGCGAGGTCGATCAAAGAATGGCACGTGCGCAGCACAAGTGTGAAAAAATGTTGTACTCTAGTAATATAAAAAGGCAGGCTAGTATTAATACCGGGTCACACTTCAGGATAATATTTCTGATTGCATGACGAATTCGAAAGCGACGTCGTAAAGATGACCCGAGATTGCAATGATACGAAAATCTAATGCGAATTGTGGTCGATGTGGCCGCCGGCGACGCGCTGACAGAAACTTCGGACCCGACAATGTCGGGTCGGACTCGGACACTGGCATCGGATCAGGGACGCAGCCCCCTCTAGTAGTACTATATCCATTCAAAAAAAAAAGAGAGAGTAGAATACAAACGTGGTTGAAGTCGTGCGGAAGGTATATATGTAACAATAAAAAAAGTTGTGGATAGTTCGCGTGGTAAATTCTAGTGTCCATTCTATTGCTGTGTCGGCCAGTCCCACAGCCCGTTATAGGGGTTATAGGGTGGCACACCATGATCTCCTGCGAGTGATCCTCCAAAGGCCTGTTCCTGGGATGGCATGGTATAAAGTTGAGGGCCAAACAAGTCAGAGTAATCAGAATCAGTTGTAAAGTCCGAGGGGGTTAGAGGGAGCTGTAGTTGCGCTGGTGACTGCATCGAAAAAGGTTGACTCTGAATAGCATTGAGAGTATTATAATCATAACCAGGAACGGTCGGGAAAGGTAGGGAGATCGGAACATCTTGGGAATACTGTTGGGGGGGATTCGAATGCGCGATGTCGACGAACATTTTCCAGTAGTTATCATGGTAGGCGACTTCAGGGAGTTTGGGTGCCAGCGGAAGGGCACTCGATGAGGCGCTTGGAAGATCGTCGGTAACAGCACGGACGACCCCCTGATGACGGCTCTCGTTTGAGACTGCCTTGCCAGCCACCTGGAGCACTCTCTCCTTCCTGTTAAGCGCCTGCCTGGCAAAGTATTCTTGGGTATGATATGGCACGTATCCGTGCATCTTCTTTCGGTGTCGGATTCTCGCAGCGGCATCGGTGAAGGGGCGATCACATTCTTGGCAGGGGTATTTGGGTCCGTTAGAACTAGAAGAGGTGTCATGATCGGGCGAAGCTACGTTTAAATCGACACTACGTACTGTCTCGCGTCAAGATGGGATTTCAAGTTGCCCCTCTGCATGGCTTCGTACGCACAGCCGAACCACGGGCAGCGGAACCTATTGAAATGTGATTAGCGTCGGGGTTTGTCGAAATCGTTCCACCAACATACTTAGTTTCAGTGCCGTTTGGATGCTTGGACTTCCGATGGCGATTCATGTCGGCACGGCGGGACAGTGTCGCGCCGCAGTCCGGGCATTGAGACTCGTAGTCGGAAGGGGCTTTCTTGGAGAGTTGAAGAGACATCGCGGTAGAGTGGGTTGGGGGAGAAGCGGTAGTGGGCTTGTGGGTAAGCGGGGAAGGGGAGACTTGGGAAACGTTCTTAAAGTGGAGGGGATTGCCCGTTGATGGGGGGAACGGGGGCGAAGGACGGTAGTATTTAAACCTCTGGGAGCCAGGGGCGCAGCGACGTCTTCCTGTGTCGCCGAGCCCTCTTTTCGAGTGCGCCTACAAACGCATCCTTGTCAAACACCCAGTAAAGGGAAGTCTGAGCAGGACTTACCGACGCCCACAGCGCGCCCTCGACCGACACAGGCAAACCTACTAATTATGGTAGCCACACCTACAGAACGCCTACAAACCTTTTGTAGGCATTCTTTAGGTGTCGCTCCCATAATTAGTATGTTTCGCTCGGCCCAAAGGCACCAGATTCGCTTGATAAAGAAGTTGGTGATTAAAGCTCACAGCTTCATGGCCCAAGCATCGAGTCCACTAGCAACCGAGAGGCCAATGAATGGTCGGAGGTCGAAAAGAAAGCGTCCCGCGTCCAGTACAAAACCTCGCCACAACCACAACACAAAGTATGTGAAAGGGTCTGCATAGATGTACTGGTTAAGTACGTGCGTGGATTGGAAAAGCGACCTTCATTTGCGCCAGAAGTGCGCCAGAGCGGATGTGGTTTGCTCGTTGCTCTGACTGCGAAGGGTATAATGTTATAATGCAGTAGAAGCATCCAAATAACAACAAAACAATAGGGAATATTCTGCTGCAAAACAGGCCAAGTCGCTCGGAGCCTGGAGCCTCGTGATGTCCGAGTCTCAAGTTTGTCATCGCGGAGTAGGAGTTTAGACTGTAGCCAGTGAGGAGACAATGAAAGTCGGCCAACACGCTAAGGGGCGTGTAGAGCCTACCAAAGGCGCCAGTGGGTTGGCTATGCCTACTGTGTTGAGTATTACTTGTCCGGTTGAACTTGAGATGAGAGTTTCTCACTTACTTTCATACGCGGTATGCAGCGTCGGTAGTTCGGCGCGATCGGGGAATTGCGTTCGGGCCCAACTCCGACAGACCCGCATTTAACGGTTCGTTATTTCGACTTCTGCCCTGCCAGCACCCCACTCATCCCACCTCTCTCACCTCCTTCATGTTGACTCGTTCGGCCGCTCGCCTCTTATCCACCCCGACCCGTGCTTTTTCCACAAGCTCTGCACGGCAAACGAAGGTTGCCGTGCTTGGCGCGGGCGGAGGCATCGGCCAGCCGCTCTCTTTGCTCCTCAAAGTTGATCCTCTCGTATCCTCTCTGAGCCTATACGATATCCGCGGTGCACCTGGTGTTGCCGCAGATGTTAGCCATATTGATACCGACAGCTCGGTATGTCGTCTTTGTTCCCGCTAGTCACACATTAATCTCGAGCTGTATCCCTATTCTAGGTCAAAGGCTACACAGCTGACCAGCTCGATGAAGCCCTAGAAGGAGCCAAAGTCATTGTTATTCCCGCTGGTGTTCCTAGAAAGGTATGGCTGAAACCTAATGTTTGATGCTGTTGGTCTTATCATCTTTGCAGCCTGGTGTAAGTTTTTTTTTTCCTGAATCGCCGCTTTACATGCGTTAAATGTGTCTTAGATGACTCGTGATGACCTCTTCAACGTATGTAATTTGCAGTTTTTTCATCACTGCATCTGACAGTTTGCATGCAGACAAACGCGTCCATTGTCAGGGACCTTGCCTCTTCCGTTGGCCGTGTGGCTCCAGATGCAAATGTCCTGGTCATTTCGAACCCTGTCAACTCGACCGTACCAATAGTCGCGAAGACCCTCGAGAAGGCTGGCGTATTTGATCCCCATCGTGTCTTCGGTGTTACCACCCTCGACGTTGTTCGCGCTGCACGCTTCCTTGGCGAGGTCACGGGCAATGACCCAAATAACACAGTAGTGCCTGTCATAGGTGGCCATTCCGGCGCCACCATCGTGCCACTGCTCTCCCAGAACGCATATGGCAAGGGCATTTCCGGCGATGCCTATAATAAGCTTGTCAACCGCATCCAATTTGGCGGTGACGAAGTTGTCAAGGCGAAGGACGGTGCAGGTTCTGCTACGCTTTCCATGGCATATGCTGGCGCCAAGTTCACAAATGCATTACTTCGCGGTTTGAACGGAGAGAAGGGCGTCATCACACCTACCTTTGTCAAGAGTGACCTATTTGCCAATAAGGGTGTCGACTTCTTTTCATCCAACGTTGAGCTTGGTGTATGTGTTTGTTCTGTTTCATTCGGAATATCGTTGACATAGTTCCTCTAGAAAAATGGCGTCGAGAAGATCTACCCTATCGGCCCTATCTCCGCCGAGGAGGAAAAATTGCTCGAGGCGTGCTTGCCTGATCTCAAGAAGAACATTGAGAAGGGCTATGCCTTCGTTGCATAGGTGGCAACATTGTATAGAGCCAAGATTTATATCTTCAGTACATAACTCTGTTTATCACTCATTTTCGTGGTATTGGGTGCCCAGAAATATACATGTGCACACTAGCTTACTCTTTCATCGTCCCCTTTTTTGTTACGAGTGTGAACCCGTCTTCATCTATTATGGGCTTAGGTCTAGCCGGTCTCTGCACTTCAGCAGCAGCCGCTGGCACCAACCGAGGTGCCTCTTCCTCCCCTTCCTCACCGCTCTCCTCATCCTCCCACTCATCCTCATCCTCATCCTCCTCACTCCTCACCTCTTCCCGCACATCAACCTTCTTCCCCCGTACGCCCTCCGCCTTCCTCTCCCACATCCCAACGACATCCTCCCCGGCGCCCCAAAGCGCAACAATATCCTCTGCCACAGCCTCAACGCTCCCATCCTCAAACGTCGCATCAAACTCGTCCTCCAGCACCTGCGCCAACATCAACGCGACGTACTCCGCGTCTGGCAGCGACACATCGCCATCGCCATCGCCATCGCCGCTGTCGTTGTCAAAGGCGTCGACTATCTCCGAGGCGAGCCAGCGACGCTTTTCGCGTGAGGAGGGTCCGCCCCAGCCTTGTTCGACGGCGATGCGCAGGGCGGGCCAGAATTCTAGACGTGCGATTACGCCACGCGCGAAGAGGATGAGGGCTCGGTTTGGTGGTGTTGCTTCCGATATTGCTGTTGAGGTCGATGCCATCAATATTGTTTGTATCTTTGTGTTTGAGGCAAGTCGGCCGCGTGGTTATGTGTGTATGTGATTATGAGATGACCAACGAAAGGATTGAGATTGAGATTTGAGACACGGGCGGAGCTTGAAAGACATAGATCTTGGATCTTATCTCATCAATTGACCAGCAAAGAACAACCCAAGTAGTGAGCGTTCGTCTATTACCGTACTGTACTGCAATGATTATTAAACTTGGGACATGCCGAAAACCAATACACATTAAGTTGGATAGAAAACAAAAAATACGTGGGACTTGATAAAAGATCGAATTCATCAAATAAATAGTGCTACTGTGTGAGGGAAAGAAAAGAAGGATAACCAGAAGAAAAGAGGGCATAAAAATTTTTCAAGATGATGCGAGAGCTTGCTGGAGCAGGTCATCTAGCATCTAGTTCATAAGGTCAGCGTGTTATACACAAACGGGCTCGAGCATCACTTACCTGGTCCATCTCATCCAACTGCTTGAACGTCGGTGCGTAGACCTCCCTGATCGCTGGATGTAGCTCATCCACATTAATCGACCGCCCAAACAACATCTCATCGATAGGATGCACCGGCGACGGCGGCGGGGGTTTGTCCTGCAAACCCGCAAGCTCGATGATTGCCATCATATGCGACACACCAAAATCATCCTTCGGCAGCGTTAATTTTGGTTTCCGTTGTTGCTT
>WNFQ01000628.1_pt1 | contig 26420 bp, 13 predicted proteins | sample 5400171 | NCBI WGS metagenome assembly WNFQ01 (sample SAMN13153356, study PRJNA577476) | soil metagenome | isolation source: 20 cm soil under Madrone tree | place: USA:California | collected 2016-06-14
AAGGAGCCGGTAGATCCGAGGGTCTCTCTCGCCGGAGAGCTTTAGCGCATGCTCGCCCAAAGCAACTGCTTTTGCTCCGCTCCGAATCGCGTCGTCAGGAAATGTGGCAAACACCCACACGAGATTGCAGTAGGCGTTTAGGTTGCCTGGGTGTAGCTCCAGCGTCTTTTGCCATTCGCTGATTGCCTGATCGATTCGGCCCTCTTGCGACCACGCGATACCGAGGTCGTTGTGTGCCTCCGCGCTGGCGGGATTCACTTGCAGCTCTTTCTGTAAATGAGCGACTGCCTGATCGAGCTGACCCTGCCGCAACAGGATCATGGCGATGTTGTGATGAACCTTGGGTAGGTGCGGATCCAGCTCCAGGGCCTTCTGGAAATGAGCGAGAGCCTCATCGAGTTCTCCTTTTGATGTAAGCGCAATGCCGAGGTTATTGTGCGCTTCCACGAACCCCGGCTGGATTTGCAATTCCTTCTTAAATTCAGCGATTGCCTCATCGAGATGTCCACTATTCAGAAATAGCGTGGCGATGTTGTAATGCACCCGGGGGCGAATCTGATGCGTCTCGAGAGCCTTTTGAAAGTGGACGCTTGCCTCTTCGTTCTGTCCACTTGCTGAAAGCGCAACACCGAGACGGCTATGAGCATCGGCGCTGTCGGGTCGAATCTCCAATGCCGTGCGTGCGTGCAAGATTGCGTCGTCCAAGCGATTTTCGCGGAGGTCAAGATCGCAAAGACTAATGTGAGCCGTGTCGTTCTGTGGATCGACCGCGAGGGCGTGCGTCCAAAGAGTGCGGCCATCACGCCAGTAACTGGTTTGTTTCCAGGCGGGAAACATCAAGAGGGCGATTGAGGAGGCCATTGCCGTGCCGAGAAGAATGCGTCGATGGCGCCACGAGTAGACAGTGTCGGCAACGAACCAGGTCACAACAATATACAGACCGATCTGGGGCAGGTACATGTAGCGATCCGCGTGAGCCTGCTCGCCGACCTGTATGATACCGCTCACCGGCACCACCATTCCCAAAAACCAAAACCAGCCCGTCAAAAAATAAGGATGTCTCCGTCTGCACATGAAAGCACCTGCGGTGACCGCGATGAGGAACAGCGCCGCCGCCAAGACTTGTAAGACAGAAAGGCTGTGCCTCGGATGAGGGTAAAAGACGGACAATCCAAATGGCCACACGAGTTGTCGCAGATAAATGACAGTTGCTACAGCGGCATTGGAAAATCGGTTCATCAGTGACAGATGTCCGATCGGGTCGATAAAATGGCGCTGAGCAAAAAGAGTTGCCGCGCAAGAGCCAAATGAAAGAAGAAGCAGCGGAATTTTTTCGAGGAGAATTCGTCGAATACTCTCGCGGTCTTCAACTCTACGCTGCTGGCCAAGCTTGACTGGAGCTTCTGGCGCGAATCGCTTTAAGGGCCAGTAATCCAGCAATAGGAGAACGAACGGAACGGTCACGAGCATCGGTTTCGACATAAGGCCGAACGCGAACACAAGCAGGACAAGGATGTAGGATGTGAACGAGAGCTTGTGAACATATCGGATGTAAGCACCGAGCGTGAGCATGAAAAAGACGGCGCTTAATAGGTCTTTCCGCTCAGAGATCCATGCGACAGACTCCACGTGCAACGGATGAATTGCGAATAACGCCGCAACAAAAGCGCTTTGCCACAACGTGCCTGTCATTCGTCGCAGCACGAGAAACAGGAGGATGACAGCGATGGTGTGCAAAAGAACGTTTGTGAAATGATGTCCGGCCGGCTTCAAACCGTATAGCTGACAATCCAACATGTGCGAAATGACCGTCGCCGGATGCCAGTTGCCACCTACAGTGTGCGTAAAGGCCCAAAGCACGCTCTCTGGCGAGAGTCCTGCGGCAACCTTTGCATTCTCGTAAACATACTGTGGGTCGTCGTAGGTGACGAACTGGTGCGCTACGGTTTGACCAAAAACCAACCAGGTAATCCCGGTGAGAACAGCGCAAATCCCGAAAATCACCCCCAGCTTCGGGATGACTGACCGCACAGAAACGTGTTTTGCCATTTCCTAAAGACTAGATCGACCACGTGTAGCCCACGGCACTAGATCTATCAAATCACTAGCAGGCAGCCGGGCCCGCGCATTCGAGAAGGCTATCATGTATCGTTGGCTACGATTAAAGGTCTGGTTCGCGTACGCCGGCTGAAGAAACGATTCTACGGCACGGAGCGGGATAATTCACACCAATCCAACGACGGACTTCGAAGATTGCGATTCGCTCGCGAATCAAGAATGAACTTCGTGTCCACTCACCGTCAGCAGCGGTTGAGAATGATCTAAGGATTGATTTTCGCCGCGGTTTGAGGAAGACTTGGTTCCGCCAAAGCATGCAGCACGTTTCTGCATTCTCATCTCCGCAAACTGTCCCGGCTGTGCCTGGTCCGGCAGCCGCTGGACACAAGCCTAATTTGTGGATTCTGGACAGTTGGCGCGACTTGATTCTCTACGTCTGTACGCCGCTCTTGCTGGTGCCCGTCTTTATCGGGGCCCAGGGACTCTGGGCCGCCGAAGACATTTATCTTTTTGTCGCTGCGTTCGGTGCGATGGGGCATCACTTGCCAGGCATGATTCGCGCCTACGGTGACCGCGCCTTGTTTCAGCGTTTCCGATACCGATTCATTTTCGCACCGATTTTCCTCGTAGTGGTTTGCGCAGCTTTTTCTGTGTGGGATCTCAAAGGCATCGTGCTTGTCGCGTTTGTCTGGGGCGTTTGGCATGGAATGATGCAAACATACGGGTTCTGCCGCATCTACGACGCGAAGGTCGGCTCGTTCGCGGAGCTAACGCGACGCCTTGATTTCGCTCTGTGCGGGATCTGGTTTGGGACCGCTGTGCTTCTTTCGCCGCAGCGGATGACCGACACCTTGGAAAGTTATTATGCGGCCGGAGGACCTTTTATTCCGCCGGCACTCCTTCGGGCAGCGCAGCAAGGGCTGCTGGCGTTGGCTTTGGCCATTTCAGGTGTATTCCTGGTGAATTTCGTCTGGATGTGGACGCAAGGGAAGCGCCCAAGCCCGGTCAAGCTGGTGCTTCTTGTCACGAGCATTTCCTTTTGGTGGTACTGCAACAACATCGTAGCCAGCGTTCTCGTCGGCATCGCATTATTCGAAGTGTTCCACGACGTGCAGTACCTCTCGCTGGTGTGGATCTATAACCGTAAACGAGTCGAGAGCGACAGATCGATCGGTGGGTTTATGCGTTTCGTGTTCCGCCGCAGTGGCGCGCTCGTAGGCGTTTATGTAGGCTTGGTGCTCGCCTACGGTGGGCTGAGCTTGTCCAAATCATATGTCGGCATCGATGCCGTTAAGCGCATTTTAACCGGCGTCGTGACCGCGTCGGCACTGCTTCATTTTTACTACGACGGCTTCATTTGGAAGGTTCGTGAGAAATCGACGCGACAATCTCTCGGCATCACCGGCGGGGCAACTGATCTTTCAAAAAACGCTTTTCTGCCGAGTTGGGTTTTGCACGGCGCGAAATGGGTAGCGGTCTTTGTAATACCCCTTGTAGCGCTTTGGTTCGCGGAGGTGCATTCTGCCCAGGGTAAACTTGAGCGTCTGTCCGCGATCGTTGCTGACCTTCCGTCCAGTGTGCGAGCGCATTTCAATTACGCGACGGCTTTGCAAGAGGCTGGACGAACCGATGAGGCAGCCGGACATTTTTCCGAAGCGCTACGTTTGAATCCTAACTCAGCAAAAGGCCACGTTAATCTGGCAGGCCTCCTAATGGAGCAAGGAAAATTGGATGACGCGCAAACGCATTTTGAACAAGCGTTGCGCATTGATCCCAATAATGCCGAGTATCACTCGGGCTATGCTTATCTTCTGGAACAACTCGGTCACGACGATCAAGCGGCTGCCGAATCCGAAGCGTCCATCCGACTCGCCCCCAAGTCCGCCCAAGCTCACTACAGCTATGGTGCGTTCCTGGAAAAACATGGCAAAATCGAGGAAGCAATTGGGCATTACCGCCAGTCCCTACAACTCGATCCCCGTTTGGTCGATGCTCATATCGACCTCGGAAGTTTGGTTTTTGATAAGGGAGATCTATCAGAAGCAAAGGAACATTTTCAGAAGGCATCCAATCTCAACCCGAAACTCGCTCAACCACATAACTACCTGGGTAAGGTTTTCATGCGCGAAGGCAATCTCACCCAGGCGGTCTTGCAATTCGAAGAGGCATTGCGTCTCCATCCCGACTTTCCGGAGGCCGAGGAAAACCTGCGCATCGCCAAACAGAGTGAAAACACGAGCCAACACGAATAAGACGCGAATTTTTCGTCGCCGTATTCGTGGGCATTAGTGTTCATTCGTGGTTAGATTTTTTGAGCGGCGAGATTGGCTTTGGGGATTTCTGCTAATCGCATTGGTTTTCATCGCGTACGCACCGGTTTTCGGTGCCGGATTTGTCTGGGACGATGAGTCGCATCTGACCCAGAATCCGTGCATAGTCGGCCCGCTCGGGCTGAAGGAAATCTGGACCAGCACGCGAGCCGTCTATTATCCGCTGGTGCTCACGACTTTTTGGGTGCTGCACAAGTTCGTTGGCTTAAATCCGCTGCCGTATCACATCCTCAACGTGTTGATGCACGCGGGATCGGCGGTATTGCTTTGGCGCCTCCTTCGACAACTCGGGGTCCGTGGCGCATGGCTCGGCGCAGCGCTCTGGGCGCTGCACCCCGTCATGGTGCAGTCAGTCGCCTGGGTGACTGAGCTAAAGAACACCCAGTCATGCCTGTTCTATCTCCTGTCGATTTTTTGCTTTCTGAGTTGGAAAGAGCACTCGCAGACGTGGAAAAGTCCTATAAAGAGCGCGTTGCTGTTTAATTTGTCCCTGGTCTGTTTCGTACTCGCGACGTTAAGCAAACCTTCGGTGGTCATGTTGCCCATCGTGCTCGCTCTCTGCGTCTGGTGGCGACGAGGGCGGATCGGATGGAGAGATGGAGTACCGATTGCTCCATTCCTGCTCATTTCAGCGTTTGCGAGCGCCTGGACAATTTGGGAACAGAAATTTCATGCAAGCGCAGTTGGCCCGGAGTGGGCACAGACCTGGCCGGAGCGTCTGATCATCGCAGGACGAGCGATATGGTTTTACCTGGGCAAACTTGTCTGGCCTCATCCGCTCATTTTCATTTATCCGAGGTGGGAAATTCATTCATGGCAATGGATGGCGTACCTGCCGTTGCTGGCAGCAACGCTTGGTTTGATCGTCCTATGGGCGCTGCCAGGAAGAGCTGGCCGCGCTTTGTTCTTTGCCGCTGCGTACTACGTCGTCTCATTGTTTCCGGTGCTCGGCTTTTTTAGTGTCTATTTCTTTCGTTACTCATTTGTAAGCGATCATTTCCAATACCTTGCGAGCATGGGGCCGCTTGCGCTAGCTGGCGCGGCTATTGCAACGCTTGTAGGGCGTTTCTGTGAAACGCCGCTTGAGTTGGCGTCTGACACAGACGCCCTACAATCATCGAGCGATAACATTGGTGTAGCCCGAGGGAGATTGTTTCTGGGCTCGTTGGGTTGCAGCATCCTTCTGTTGGCGCTTGGCTTTTTAACATGGCAGCAAGGTGCCGTTTACTACGACCTTATAACCTTTTACACAAAGACCCTCACAAGGAACCCCGCCTGCTGGATGGCGCATTACAACCTTGGAATCGCTCTTCAGGATCATGGCGAGACTGATCAGGCAATAACTCATTATCGCCAGGCGATCGAACTGCGGCCAGGTTATGCGGAAGCGCACTATAACCTTGGCCGCCTCCTGGCTGAGAAAGGCGAATTCAATGATGCCATCACGCATTACGAAGCAACGTTGGCGATTAATCCTGCCGATGCCGAAGCGCACAACAATCTTGGTGCTACATTGTTTCAAGCAGGGCGTGTCGATGACGCGATTGCGCATTATCAAGAGGCACTGGCGGTTCGACCGGATTACGCGGAGGCTTCATGCAATTTAGCTGATGCGCTTCTTTCCAAGGGCGACATGGACGGCGCGATCACTCATTATCGCACCTGTGTGGCCGTGTTGCCCAATCATGCCGAAGCTCAATACAACCTTGCGAGCGCGCTCCTTCGCAAAGGATCGATCGACGAAGCTATTATACACTATGAAAAAGCGTTGGAGTTGGTTCCGGGGAACGCGGATGCGCATGCAAACCTGGGGAGCGCCCTTGTGGCGAAAGGCCGCACTGCCGAAGCGATTGGGCAATACAAGGAGGCGCTTACCCTCGTACCGGAAAATGTTGCCGCGCAAAGTAACCTCGCGTGGCTGCTAGCGACGTCGCCGGATTCATCGCTTAGAAACGGGTCCGAAGCGGTTCTGCTGGCTGAACAGGCTAGTCGGTCATCGGGTGGGAAGGGGCCCCTTGTTCTGCGGATTCTGGCTGCTGCCTATGCGGAAGCTGGCCGCTTTTCGGAAGCCAGAGCGACAGCCCATGAAGCCTTGCAAGCAGCCGATGACCAGGGAAACTCCGCATTAAGCGACTTCCTTCGAAAAGAGATCGCGCTCTATGAATCCGGGCAGCCTTATCACAAGCAAGCCAGGTAGCTAAGCAAGCACGCTTGCTCGCACGCATGACCGAATCGCTCATGCAAGTAACAGTTCGCCAAGGAATCTAATCTGCGGACCTCGCTGCGCGGAGAGGAACATTCGCGCGATACAGCTCTACATCACCGTCAAGAACATGTGCCAAGCCGGCTTTCCCTTGCACGGTAGCTGTCATCATTGCTTGTCTTGCAGTCGTGATTGCCTCAGAGAACCGGCCGCTCTCTGCGTAAGCAGCTGCGAGCGTCCGGAGAAACTTAGGATCATTGCCACCCGAAAGCTCCATTGCTCGCTGAGCGAACTCTACCGCTTTGATGCCATCACGAATGGACGCATCGGGAGCAGTTGCCAACACCCAGGCCATGTTGATGCGAGAATGGGGATCCTCGGGAGCTAAGGCTATTGCGTTTTCGTACTGGGCGACCGCCTCCTTGACCAAACCTCGCCGCAAGAGAGCGTTACCAAGGCAGGTATGGGCATCCGCGTCATCGGGTCGTATCTGAAGCGTCTTCTCCCAATCTGCCATTGCTTCGTCGATACGGCCTTCTGTAAAGAGAATGTTCCCGCGGTTGTAATAGGCATCTGCATAGTTTGGTTGCGATTTTATCGCCTCGTCGTAGTGAACGATTGCTTCATCGGGTTGTCCTTTTCGGCTCAGAGCGCCGGCGAGGTTTACTTGCACAACAGCTGAACCGGCGCTGTAATGCGGATCCCGCTTACTGGACCTAATCCTTAACGCGGTCTCAAAGTGAGAGATCGCCTTGTCCAGCTCCCCGCGATCGGCGCAGAGGTAGCCGAGATTATTGTGGGCAACATCGTTATTAGAAGTCACGGCCAGAGCATGGGTCCAAAGAGTCTCGCTATTGCGCCAGTACGAAGCCTGAATGAATGAAGCCCACTCTAGGGCAACGATGATTATTACCGCGGATGCCACAGCAACCCGTGATCTTCGTTGGGACACTGCGGTCACATCCGCGACAAGCCACACTGCGAGCACAAACAGACCGATGTGGGGGAGGTACGTATAGCGGTCCGCGTGGCCTTGTTCTCCAACCTGGACGAGGCCGATCACGGGGAGTAGCATGCCGACATACCAGAACCATCCGACGAAGAGATACGGTCCTTTCCTTCGGAAAACGATTGCTGCGACAGTCATCGCGAGAAGCAGTCCAATCGCGAGAAGAATTTCCCAAATTGTCAGAGTATCATTTGGATGAGGGTAGAAAACGGCGAGGCGTGCCGGCCACAATGTTTCCCAGACGTAAATCACGTAAGTCACGACCGCGTTTTCTATGCGCCAGAGGAACGGCAGCGGTGGGATCGCACCAGTAGCTCGTTTCTGCAGGATAAATGTGATGACACAAGAACCCGCGGCGATAGCGAGCAAGGGAACTTTTTCCAAAAAAAGGTCTCGTCTTACGCGCCATTGATCACCAGATTTTGCGGCTTTCGCTCTCTCTTTTGTTAAAGAGAGTTGTTCAAAGCGACGTAGTGGCCAGTAATCCAAAAGAAGAAGGATGATGGGTGCGCTTACCAGCATTGGCTTGGACATAAGCCCGGTTACGAATAGCACAGCAACTGCCAGATAACGCGTTACAGACCGTGCGCGCGTGTAACGAAAGTATGCACCCAGCATGAGTAAAAAAAAGACGGCGCTTAGAACGTCTTTTCGTTCACTCACCCATGCCACTGACTCAACATGGAGTGGATGAACTGCGAACAACGCTGCTACAGTGGCACTCTTCCACAGTGCGCCGGTCATTTGCCACAGCACCCGGAAGAGCAACAGCACCGCAATGGTATGCAAAAGGACGTTGGTCGCATGATGGCCCCCGGCCTTTAGACCGTATAGCTGGCAATCCAGCATGTGCGAAATGGTCGTCAGTGGATGCCAGTTGCGTGCGTGTGGGCTGGTAAAAGCAAGCGCAAGCCCTTTTACTGTCAATCCGGCCTGAATCGCCGGTGCCTTATAGACGTATAAATCGTCGTCAAAGTTAACGAAATCGTATCGCAGTGTTTGGCCGAACACGGCCAGGCTGATTGCAATAAGAAACAGGTATATAACGATCGTTATGCGATGACTTCGAACTCCTTTTGGTAATCCACGGTGGTTCTGGCCAGATGGCCGCTTGTTTTTATTCACCGTGGGGGAGAACCGCCAGCTGCCAGGCTAGGATCGCGCAGTGGCGTGCCAGTCTGGTAGAGAGCGATGTTACTCTGAAGCTCGGCGGCTAACGCGGCGTTTCCCTGGCTAGTTGCTAAATCGGCGCCGCGCTGCGCACTTTCGATCGCCTGTGAAAACCGCCCATCCTCTGCATATGCGGCTGCTAGCACCCGAAAAATCATTGGGATTTTGCCACCTGAGATACGCAGCGCTTTCTCTGCCAGCTCAACTGCGCGGCGCCCGTCTCGGATGGAATCATCGGGACACGTTCCGAACACCCAAGCCAGATTGCTTGCAGCATTGCCGTTTTCCGGCTCGATCGCCTGCGCTTCCTGCCACTGCTCAACTGCTTCCCGTACTCGCCCTTGCTGGATGAAAGCTGTTCCCAGAATGTTACGTGCCTCTACGTTCGCGGGTTCTATCTCCAAGAATTTACGATAGTGCACCATTGCCTCTGCTACCCGGCCCTTTTGAAGGAGGGCCTTTGCGAGATTGTTATGCGCCGGGCCATTTTCGGGGCGAAGGTCGATCGCTGCCTGTAACCTGGAAATGGCGTCATCCAACTGGCCGTTTTGCAGAAAAATTATACCGAGGTTGTTTTCAGCAACATCGTTGTGTTTGGTCACAGCGAGCGTATGAGTGAACAACGTTTCACTATTGCGCCAATAAGATGTTTGGATCGAGGCGCTACAACTTAACGCGGCAACTACGAGCAGCGCAGCAGCGATTAGAAGTACGCGTCGGCGGCGCCACGAAACAGTCAAATCGGCAAACGCCCAGGTGCCTGCAATGTAAAGGCCGATCTGTGGCAGATACGTATATCGATCGGCATGCCCCTGCCATCCTACTTGTACCAACCCGATTACTGGAACAAGCATCCCCAGATACCAGAACCAACCCATGATGAAATACGGCGCTTTCTTTCTCAGGATAGCCGCTGCCATGGTAATGCCAATAAGAACGGCCAGGGCAAGGCTGATTTCCCACGGTGACAACCGATTTTCAGGGTGAGGGTAGAATACCGCAAGGTTTGCTGGCCAAAACATTTGCCGCACGTAAATCACGTAGCTCACCAGGGCGTTGTTAACTCGTGGCAACATTGGCAATTGTTCAGTCCAACCGATTGCTCCTCGTTGCGCCAGAAATGTGACAACGCTTGAAACGGCAGAAAGTGCGAGGAGTGGAATTTTTTCCACGAGCAGGCTTAAAAGCTGATGTCCGGTATGTGATCGCTGATCTGTAATTCTTCTCAGCGGCCAATAATCCAGAAGTAAGAGCACAAATGGCACCGTCACCAGCATCGGCTTCGACATCAGACCAAGAGCAAACACAAATGCCACTATCAGATAGCGCCAGTTCGAGGGGGCGCGCGCGTAATGGACATAGGCGAGCAGAGTTAGCATGAAGAAAGCACCGCTGAGTACATCCTTGCGCTCCGCCACCCAGGCCACTGACTCCACATGCAAGGGGTGAATGGCGAACACCGCTGCCACAAACGCGCTCTTCCAAAGCGCACCAGTCATTTGTTGCAGCAGCAGAAAGAGCAAGACCACCGCAACCGTATGAAGAAGCACATTGGTAAAATGATGTCCGCCTGCCTTTAACCCGTATAACGAGCAATCCAGCATGTGCGTGATCGTCGTCAGCGGATGCCAGTTCTCAGAATGAATATGAGTGAATGCCCAGGCAATATTGGCGATGTTAAGGCCGCTGGTTATCCTGGTATTTTGATAAACATACCGCGGATCATCATAGTTAACGAAATCGTGCCAAAGCGTCTGGCCAAAGACGATCCACGTGAGCAATGCAAGAAAGATGCAAATGCAGACAATTACCCAGTGACGACTTGTCTTAGGGGAAGCAATTGAGTTAGAATTGATCCGGTGCACGTGCAACGCTAAAGTTTTGTGAGACAACGCTGCTTAACGATTCCGCTCGTAAATCAAGATATAGTTTTTTAGACTCTCGACCGACGGCGGAACGTCCCCAAAAAAGTAATCGGTTTGCCGAGGCGTAATATTCACGAGACCGGCTGCTGCATAATTTTGCGCCGTATACTCATTCGCCCAGGTGAAGATCAACCGCTCAGATCCCGGACGCCACAACCAGGAATAAAACATTACCACCGAGATCAGATACTTAGGACGAGTGCGTTCGATCTCCCGAATCATCTCCTCCTGCATTTGTCGCGTATATTTTTGCGGTTCCATCAAGCCGTAAGTATAAATGTATCCGGTCGCCGAATGCCGCTGCGCATAAAAATAAATCTCCGGTTCCGATCCCAACACCGCGATTGTATCATCCGGGCTTGTGTGTTCTCGCAGATAGTCTGCGATTTTAACCGACTCGGCGAACGGATTATCGGAGTAAATCATTCTGGAGGCTTCAACTGGAGAGACTACAAAGAAGAATTTCTTCTCCCACAAAATTGGCAGACCAAGGGTTACGCAGAGCAGAAATAGCGGCGCGAATCTAACCACAATCATCCGGCTGGTCAGAAGATCGGACAGGTTGCTAATTGCGACGCCGACAAGCAGCGAGATCGCCGGAAGGATCATAATAAAATAATGCGGTCGAAAATAAAATCCCTGGCATACTGCTAAAGCCGAGAACACGAGAAAGCCGAGAAGAAAAATTGTGCTGGATCGACTCCTCCTCTTCCAAAGTCCGACAATCAAGCCGAATCCAGCCAATGCCCACAATCCCCAGGCCATTCCAATGGCTTCTGTGATACTCTGACCAGAAACCTGCATGGCCCGGTATAAAGGCCACTTGCCAGTGTATATCTCACCTATAAGAAAAGTGCCGTATTGAGCAGCGTAACTAACTGTCCAGAACCAGAATTTATCGAATACGCCTGCGTACCAAAGAATGAAACATGTGATTCCGAGGGGGACAATTGCAACAACCCCGAAAATCAAATTTCGTAGAAGGATTTTTTTCAGGATAAATCGTTGGTGGACATCATTCCAGAGAAGGTGGATTGCTCCAAACGGGATAAACAACAGCGCGGGCTGCTTCATCAACGCGCCGATGCCAAACAGCAATCCACTTGCGGATAGTCGTTCGAACGAATGCCGCTCTGACTCCGATAGCCTTAGCATCAGCAACGTCCCACCGAGAACGAATACCATCACAAAATTCGTGGCGTGAGCAGCTAATCCCAGGACGGATGGACTCATGGAGAGAACGGCATAGCTCATTGCTGCGGCGATTCCTGCAGTCGAATTCATCAGCCGTCGCCCTAGCAGGAAAATCAGCGCGATTGTGATGGCATTGACCAGGAGCAAACCCAGGTGAATTCCAAAAATTGTTTGTCCGAAGATCGACATGATCACGGCATAAGCGGCATACGTTCCCGGAAACTTCATGTTGTAGGCGAGTTTGTATGGAGGGATGCCTTGGAGCATGAGTTGGCCGGCATACGCGTATTCGCCTTCGTCGCGCTCAAGCGGAATCCCGAGAAGTCGAATCCGGATTGCGAGGACGAGGCCGAAAACGGTTACCGCCAGGACGCACCAGCCAAGACGCAACGCTTTTCCGTTGATATCGATCCTATGTGTCACGAAAGGTGTTCTTCCGATGGAGCGGGACGGCTTGCAACTGAGGGATTTCTATTGGACTGCGTGTTTTCGAAATGGCGCTTAATATAGCAATCTTGCACAAGATTTCTGAACTCGCCTTTTATCCGCTGCTTGTGCTTTCCATATGAGTCTGGTACGCAATTTCTATGGAGTCTAGCGAATCAAAACGCTTACTAATAGGAGCGAACGCATCCTTACCCTGGTACTCAGTTTTGTTGCGGCCTTTCGCGTACTGACATTCTCAGCCGCATTTCCGTTCTTTAGCGACATTGACGAAGATCTGCATTTCGGCCTGATCACGCAGTACTCGCACGGTCGGCCTCCGCGCGCTTTTGACACGCTCAAAGAAGAGACCGTTTTTTGGATCGTTCCTTACGCTTCGCCGGAATTCCTGTTCACTTCAGATCACTTCCCAGGCGGAAAATTCCCGCCGCCTCTATGGAAGCAATCTGGGCCGGAGGCCGAGTCAGATTTTGCGGCGACGAAGGATGTATGGAGTCGCTACATCAATTTTGAGTCTTCTCAGCCGCCGCTTTATTACATAGTCGCGAGTCTTTGGTGGTGGATTGGAAAGCACATCGGATTCGGGGACATTCAATCCTTGTATTGGATCCGATTTCAAATGTTCCGCTGATGGCGATGGTGGTTTGATTGGGCTACGCGACTGCACGCATAATTGCACCGGAGTGCATGGATTTGCGCCTCGGAGTGCCGCTGCTGCTGGCTTTCATTCCTCAGAATGTGTTCTACGCGATTAACAGTGATGTTCTGTCGCCCGTGTCCTGTGGTGCGTTGTTCCTGTGCATTCTGCACTGGTTGCGAACGGCCACACCGAGTTTTTTGCTTGGAGCGCTCACAGGTTTGGCAATGGCAGCTGCGTACGTAACGAAACTGTCCACTTTACCTCAAATCGCCGTGGCACTCATCGCGATAGTTGCAAACTTGGGGTGGCGTATCCGTCAATTACCTCGTGCCACCTTCATCGCATTTGCAGCGCTTGTAATCTGCTCGGTCATCCCGATTGGCAGTTGGATCTTCTGGACGAAACATCAGTTCGGCGATCTGACGGGATCAACCGCGAAAATTGCCTTGCTCGGCTGGACACGGAAACCTTTCGCCAACTGGTGGCAGCATCCGATTTTTACACCGGGAGGTTTTTGGATTTTCTGGTCCGATCTCCTTGCGAGTTTCTGGCGGGGCGAGGTTAAATGGCACGGACAAATATTACGTTGCGAGTTTGCCGACGGATTCTATGCAATCTCCTCTGTGGCATTGCTTGTCGCGGCATTAATTGGATTGCGAAGGGGCACCGGGCTTTCCACTTTTCAGCGGCAAGCGATAAGCATCGCCGCGTTGAGCTTCATTATTTCGGTCGGATTTCTTGCGCTGCTTTCGATTCAGTTCGACTTTGGCAATTGCGTCAATCCCTCCAACGCACACCCGTATTTCACATCGGGCCGGTTGCTGAGTGGCGCACTAATTCCGTTCGCCGTGGCTTATGTGTATGGGATCGCCTACCTGTTCCGCCGAATTAATTCTGCTGTGCCGGTAGCCGTACTCGCCTTAATAATAGTGTTTGCGACAACCTCAGAGATTGTTACGAACTACGGGGTCTTCGCGAGCGAGTATAACTTCTTTCATATTTAGCCGTCTCTCCGAAGCTTTCTGACGATACTACACAGCTAGTTTTGCCTGAGAGAAAGCCGCAATAGCAAGCGCAAGACTGGCATTGGCATAAATCGACTCACAAGCATCCAAACTTCATTGCCAATCCAGGAATCACGAGCGGACGATCTGCTTCCAGTGATGCTATCGCCTGCTGCACGACTTGTTCGACCGAAACAAAAGGACTTTTGGAACCAGTCTTGGGCTGAGCGCCCGGACGCTTGGCGACGTCTTGAAACTCGGTGAGCACAGGGCCCGTACGCGAATCACAGCATGATGTGACCGGCTGTAAGCTTCGCGTACCTGATTGCGTTGCGACCTCAAGTCTTCCGTCCCACTAGCCCGCCTGCGCCATGAGCGCGTGAACGGACAGCACGATGTGCAGCACATGCACGGTCACAAGAACAAAGAGCGCGCCCGATGTGACGAGCATTGTTCGTCTCAGGATTCTGTTTTTTTCCAAGAACATCACGCCTAGTGCGATGAAGACCATAAACGCGGACATCGCGTTAAGGAGGTAAGAAGGCTTTATGGCATTATACACCGGCAACCGCATAGTGAGCGCGATGATTCCCGCTATGTTGGAAGCGAGCAACACAGGAAAGAGACTCATGCTGGCGCGATTTGCCGGACTTGTGTCGAATAATTTCTTCCATTTCCCCCTTACACAGAGAAAGCCGCCAATGAGGAGGAGAGCCAGTGGAACAAGCCCCAGCAGAATGAGCCCGGCTGCGGCAAACATTGTCAGACGCGAGAGCGAAGGGTTTTTGCCGGGAAAGGCCCCTTCTCCGCGGTACCACGAATTGTAGCGCTGCCACCAATCGTCGTTGCGATCGAGGAAAGAGAGAAAATAGGGCTCCGTATCAAACCACATCCCACTGTAAATCATCGTCCAAAAGGAATGCAGTTTGCCGGGAGCGAGCATCGGCATAGTGACATCTTCCCACGGCTTGAAAGAAAAAAAGCTGATCCCGCCGGGATCGCGTGGCCGATCCATACTCGGGTCGTAGATTGACACGTTCCAAGGCAACGGGGTGTGGTAATGCCTTACGTTGGACGCCATGTAGCCAACCAGGATCAACAAAGGCAGGGAGAGCGCTGCGAGGATCGACAACCAAAGTTGCTCTCGTGAAACAATAAGCCGAACCCGGTATGCCCATACTAATCCGACCAACACCGCCGGTAGAACCGCGAACGCGGTGTACTTCGTAAACACGGTCAACGTCAAAATGATGCTCAGGATTACAAGACGCCACGGAGCAACTCGGCGTTCCAAGGCAACCATGGTCAGGTAGATCGAGATCGCTACAAACAGGTAGGAGATCGTGTCGTTGGAATTCATTGCCGACATATAAATATGTCGCGGCAAAAAGCAGATCACTCCAAAGGCGATCGCGGCCGAGAAGGCCGAGAACGGGAATTTCTTAAGAATAAGATAACACACACCAAGCGTCGCGATCCCGTAAAAGCAGCAGACGAATTGCAGTAGCTTCATCATGTGCGGCACGTTCACGCCACGAGACAACGCGATGTGGCCGATGATGGCCGAGATCCAATAGAAGACTGGCGGATGATAACATTGGAAGCAGGCATCCTTCGGGGGAGTGGCGCCCGTTTGCATGATCAGGAAGATCGGTTCGTAATGATCATCAAACGCGTTCTGCGGCGGATTGAACCAGCAAAGGAGGAGCCGGAGGACCGCGCCCACGCAAAAGAGGAAGAGGAAAACCGCGGCGGCCCAACGAGCGGCCGGGACACGAGGCGTGGTTTCTTCGTCGACTCTACGATCTGATTGCCGAGCGCTTTTCACAGCTCTTTAGCGATTTTCTAACACGAATACCGGCATGGCGGATTGCGAAATTCTTTTCAGCGTACCGCGCAAAGTCCGCACTAGAACTGCGGTGCGAGTTTGCAAAGTCGGATTGACTCCTACAAGCCGAAAAATGGCATTTCGGGCGCTGGCCCCTATTCCTGGCTCATTCGGCACTTCCAAAGGAGCTCTGGGCGATCTCGGGCGGTGTTCTCCCGGGAAGTCCAAAAAATCAGGAACCTGTGGCAAGAACCAAGTCCCAACGTCCGACCGCTGTCATTGATCACGGCTACGCGGCATAGGTTCCTGGGAACTTCATGTTTTAGGCGAGCTTGGATGGAGGGATGCCTTGCAGCATCAGTTGGCCCGCATACGCGTATTCGCCTTCGTCGCGCTCAAGCGGGATCCGCAGAAGTCGAATGCGGATTGCGATCACAAGCGCAAAAACGATTACGACCAGGGCGCACCAACCAACGCGCAATGCTTTGCCGTGATCATCGATCGTATCCCTCAGGAAAGGTGTCTTTTTTCCGCTGAAAACAGGCGACTTGCAACTGGGCAATTTCCATTGCACTGCGTCTTCTCAAAATGGAGTTTAACAGAGCAATCCTGCGCAAGCTTCCTGAATTCGTCTTTTCTCCGCGCGGTCGCGCCTGCGTTTTTGGCATGCTTCTGGCGGCCATCACGATCTTTGCGTATCGACCTGCATGGAATGGCGGGTTCCTGTGGGACGATGATGATTACATCATAAAGAACGATCTGCTGACTGCATCCGATGGTTTACAGCGGATTTGGTTTTCGTTGGATTCGCCTTCTCAGTATTTCCCGCTGGTTTATACCACCTTTCGCATCGAGCGCGCGCTTTGGGATCTGAGTCCTTCCGGCTACCATTGGGTTAACCTTCTGCTTCACATTGCGAACGCACTGCTGGTGTGGCGGTTGCTGGTGCGTCTGAACGTGCCGGGCGCGTGGCTCGCCGGAGCGATTTTTGCTCTGCATCCGGTACAGGTGGAATCCGTTGCCTGGATTACCGAACGCAAAAATGTTCTCATGGGCTTTTTCTTTCTCCTGACGCTGCTTGCGTGGATCGGGTTTATTGATGAGCGGACCAAGCGGCCGTGGCGTTTTTATGTGCTGGCCATGGGCCTTTACGTACTGGCGCTTTCAGCCAAAAGCACCGCCTGTACTTTGCCAGCTGCGTTGCTCTTGATTCTCTGGCTACAGAAAAGGCCGATTACTAAACAGCGTCTGATCCAGATCATACCTTTTATTATCCTGGGCATCGGCATAGGTCTGCTCGCAGTCTGGTGGGAGCGCTACCATCAGGGCACGAACCGAGCCGTATTTCCTTTTTTGAATCCGATTGAGCGAATTCTCGTCGCGAGCCGGGCTGTCTGGTTCTACCTGAACAAGCTTATCTGGCCCACGAATCTGACTTTCATTTATCCAAGATGGAATATTTCACCGGCGCATCTGCTGGACTACACATGGTTGCTGGCGGGAACTGTGTTGTGCGTGGCGATCTACTTCCTGAAGCGATATGTCGGACGCAGCGTCGAGGTCGCGGCCGCGTTTTTCGTTATCACGCTCAGCCCGGTGCTTGGGTTCATTATGCTTTTCACTTTTCGATACACGTTCGTGGCGGACCACTACCAGTATCTGGCGTGTATCGGGCCAATCGCGCTCTTTTCGGCAGGCGTAGCTAGTCTGGCCGACGTCTTTAAGCAGCATCGCGCCTTGGTCTTGAGCGCGGCATTATTTGCGGTTGCAAGCCTGGGAGCATTGACGTGGCGGCAAGCCGCGATGTATGGGGACATCGAAACGCTTTGGCGCACCACTCTAGCAAGAAATCCCGAATGCTGGATGGCCCACACGAACCTCGGCCTTGTGCTTCTCCAAAAAGGCCACTTCGATGACGGAATTGCTCATTACCGGGCGGCCTTGCAAATGCAGCCCGATTGGTGGGACGCCGAGTATAATCTGGGCGCCGCTCTGTTAGGCAAAGGCGAAGTGGACGAGGCCATCTTCCATTGCGAACGAGCCGTGGCCATGCAACCCAACGATCCAGATGCTCAGGTTTCTTTGGGTGATGCTCTCCTTCAGAAAAAACGAGTCGAGGAAGCAATCGTTCATTACCAGAAGGCAATGGCGCTGCGGCCTGACTACTTTCTCGCACGTTACGGTCTCGCCCGTGCGTTCGTTGAGAAAGGTGAGCTCGATACTGCCGTCCAGCATTGTCGCGCTGCCCTGTTCATCCGGCCCGACGATGCAGATTGTCACACGCTTCTGGCTGTTGCTCTCGATCAGAAAGGCGAAACGGCCGAAGCGATTCACCATTACGAGAAAGCCGTGCAGATTTCCCCGAAGTCGATTTCTGCTCTAAGTAATCTGGCGTGGCTGCTGGCCACCAGTTCTAACGATGCCCTACGAGACGGTAACAAGGCGGTCAAGCTTGCTGGCGAAGCTAATCAGTTGTTGGGAGGCACTAACCCCATTGTGCTGCGTACATTGGCAGCAGCCTATGCGGAGACTAGGCAATTTGGGAAGGCAATCGAAAGCGCGGAAGCCGCCATACAGCTGGCCCGACTGTCTGGCGACAACTTATTAGCCGCGGACGTGCGAGAACAGCTAGGTTTTTATCGGCTTGGCGTGCCCTACCGCGAAACGCAAAGGTAAGGAGCGCATCGGCGTGTAGCGGCGTCACCGGCGCCAGATTGCTCTCAAAGCTCGTCGCGCAGAGTTTCGAAAACAACTGTGTTATCAACTACTCCTTGCAGCGCGTCTGTTCCTGGGCCGCTGCCGAACGCGACGACATCTTCAACCGTAACCAATGCGGATTTCGTGTAGAATGCCGCCGGCTCCGGGTCTTGCGATTGCTGCGTCTCGGCTGCGTCTTTCTCCGGTATTTTTGCCGGCCCATACGACTTGGTGCCGTGGGGACCGGTTGCCCAAGTGATCCAAGGCTGTCCGGCTGAATTAAAACCCAGCAATGCGATCCCGCTGTCTTTGCGAAAAGGAAAGCCATTCAAGCTCAGTCCACCGATTGCCACATCACCGCAGACTACGATTGTCGATCTTTGCCCTCCATAGCTTCGAGCAATGCCGACTGCTCGGTCTAGTTCGACTGTTTGGCTTAGGGTCCTTTCTCCGTTGTTTTCCTGTGCTGCTTTGCGCATCAGCCCTGCATCGACAACGAGTAAATAACCGCCGGGGTTGTATTGAAGTAGTTGGATGGCTCGCCGTACCATATCTGAAAGGCTCGGCTGGTGAGTTCTCTCTTCTACCTGGTTCGTGAATGCGAGATCGCCATCACTAAAAACGCCAAAGAGTTTCGACCGGCGCCACGCGGGGATCGTTTCCAACTCCGCTCGTGTCCGAACAATATCAAATCCGTTGCCCCGAAGTTCGAGCAACAGGTCGCGATTGTCTTGCCTTTCTCCACCTTTCGTGACCGGAAGAAATTGCGCCCCGCCGCCACCCATTGCGATGTCGATGTTCGCACGATCCACGAACTCAGCAGCGATTTTCTCGAAATCGGTCGATTCGGCCGGGTGCGCGTAAAAAGCCGCGCTGGTCGGTTCAGTAAGCTTTGTATCTGTCACCAACCCTGTGGCTCGTCCCTGTTCGCGCGCAAGCTCAACGATGCTCTTGATAGGTTTTCCATCACCACTGATAGCAAGGGCGCGATTGGCCACCCTTTCACCTGTCGCGATTGCGGTTGCGGCAGCCGCTTGATCGGGAGCGGCAAAATCCTTCGAGTAATTCATCACCAAAGCTGCATGAGGCATCGAGTCCACGTTCAGGCGCGTGCCAGCGCCACCGGCATAAGTACGAGTGGGGCCCAGCCGAGCTGGCGAGAGACCTTCTCCAACAAACACAATGATTCCAAAGGGCTTGCGAACGACCCAGTGTTGAAAGTAAAGAATCCCGACGCCGCCAAACGCGAGAAGGCAAAAAAGCGCGAGCAACTGATTGCGCCATTTCACGAGGCCGATCTAGGCGCTCGTTTGTCCGGTTGTCAACGAAAGAACCGCTTGTCGGCCTTGGCATTCACCAGCAAAGTGCGCGACGTATGGCTGGTCCGGTGATGCTCATCATTCGCGACGGCTGGGGCATTAATGCAGGCGGCTGGGACAAGCGTAATGAGAATGGAGACGCCACGCTGCTCGCGTCCACCCCTTTTTACGACAAGCTCTACCGGGATTATCCATCTTCTAAATTGAGCGCCAGTGGCGTCGATGTCGGCTTACCGAAGGGACAGATGGGCAACTCGGAAGTGGGCCACCTTAATCTGGGAGCAGGTAGAATCGTTTATCAAGATCTGACGCGAATTAACAAAGCGATCGAAGAGGGCGAACTAACTCGTAACCAAGTTTTACAAAAAACATTTGCAGATGCGCGCGGTCACCGGCTTCACTTGCTGGGGCTGGTTTCCGACGGCGGTGTACACAGCCATTATTCGCACATGATCGCGCTTGCTAAGGTCGCGCGTGAAGCAAGTGTAGCCGAAATCTTCGTCCATGCTTTCACCGACGGGCGAGACACGTCACCCACCGGCGGAGCTGGTTTTTTGAGAACCTGCGAAAAAGAACTGGGGAAGAGCGGCGCCAGGATAGTCACCGTGATTGGCCGCTATTTCGCGATGGATCGTGACCGGCGCTGGGACCGCACGAAAAAAGCTTGGGACGCAATCGTTCTTGGTCGCGGTGAGTTCTGCAAATCATCACCTTCCGCAGCGCTTGAGCGACAATACTCACTTGGCAAGACCGACGAGTTCATGCCGCCTCTGATTTTCTCGCACTTCAACGAGCAGCGGGTGCGCGATGGCAACTCAGTTTTGTTTTTCAACTTCCGCGCCGATCGGGCGAGGCAATTATCGCAAGCCTTTTTGCTGAAGGATTTCGACGGCTTCGACCGCGAAGTGTGGCCGCAAGTCCATTTTGTCAGCCTCACGCAATACGACGTTCGCTTCCCGTCGCCATTCCTTTTTCCGCAGCAAGAGCTTAACGGCATCCTGGCTGAGGTCCTGAGCGCTGCAGGCAAATCGCAACTGCGCATCGCTGAGACGGAGAAATACGCGCATGTGACTTACTTTTTTAATGGTGGAATCGAGAAACCGTTTCCGGGCGAAGACCGCAAACTGATTCCCTCACCAAAAGTCGCTACCTACGACTTGAAACCGGAGATGAGCGCCTTTGAGGTCACCGATGAAGTGCTCGCGCTCATGGCGAATTATGATCTGATCGTGCTAAACTTTGCCAATCCCGACATGGTCGGCCACACCGGCGTGGTTAAGGCGGGAATCAAGGCCGTCGAAACCGTGGATGAATGCGTAGCGCGAATCATCCCAAAACTTCTTGAGCTGGACGGCAAATGCCTGATCACTGCCGATCATGGAAATTGCGAGCAGATGCGCAACGCGGATGGCTCACCCAACACCGCGCATACTAGCAACCTTGTGCATTTCATTTACGTCGCCAGAGATGCAGCAAAGTTTCGCTGCGAAGATGGAATTCTGGCCGACGTGGCGCCCACTCTTTTGTTTTTGCTGGGACTGCCGCAGCCAAAAGAGATGACCGGACACAATTTGCTCGTGCCTATTCAGTCGCCGGGCTAGCTATCCCTGCCAGGATCGATCACGAACGTCCGGCCGCGACTTTGGTCCCATCCGATTTCCAGTTGTCGATTTAGCACTCGGGTCCCGGCAATGGCGATTCGCTGTAGAAGACCAATTCGATCCTCGGCTGTTGTGTCACGCCATGTTGGTTTTCGCTTGAGTGTGAGAGCGCCATTTGATTCCACGAGCGCGCCCCAGCCGACCGGGATCTCCGGTTCGCGGAATAACTCTTCAGGCAGAACAAGGAAAAACAAGTTCGCGCAGCGGTAGCGGATTAATTTGTCGAACTTGGTGCAGTCGTAGAGGCGATTTTGCAGGGCACGCATGTCACGCAAAAGCCGCGCGTAACCAAGGTGACCGATCGCGGTGAAGTTCTCCGAATCAAATTCAGGGAAGAGCGAATCACCATTCCGCAGGTTTGGATAGTGCTCGCGTAGGCGGGCTTCAAGAATTTGGCGCCGCTGGCAGATCAAGTCGAGACGCTCGAGCGCAGCTTTGCTATGACAATTGTCTCGCCGCAAGTCGCAGAGCGCTTGTTTACATTCGAAAATCGCTGTCGATCCAGTCTGTTTTCGCTGCCATCGATGGCCGGCCACATCGGCACGGTACCGACAGTTTGGCAAAGTTACTTCCATCGCGCATGCAGAAAATCCTTGCGCCTGCGCCCACAGAAAGGCGAGCCGCTTTAGCCGCGCGTGTGTTTCCGTTTCGTTGCGCGGCTCTTTGGAGTGCGGCGACATGTCGCCGCTTTTGAAAGCGCGGACATGTCCGCGCAGTCCAAAGTCGGATTCACCGCTACTTCTTACTCCCGCAGCCATTTCGCCAGTTCGCGCGCCCAATAAGTGACGATGACATCCGCGCCGGCGCGTTTGAGCGCTGTCATGATTTCAAGAACAGCGGCACGCTCATCTAAGAGCCCTTTTTCGACAGCGCTTTTGACCATCGCATACTCGCCGCTGACATGATAAACGGCAGTCGGTTTTCCGAAGCGCTCACGGACGCGCCATAAGATATCGAGATAGGGCAAGGCTGGCTTTACCATGACGATGTCCGCTCCTTCATCGATATCCAGGGCTACCTCACGCAGGGCTTCATTTGCGTTGGCGAAATCCATTTGGTACGAACGGCGATCGCCAAATTGCGGCGGGCTTTCGGCTGCCTCGCGGAATGGTCCGTAAAATGACGAAGCAAACTTGGCCGCATAACTGATAATCCCAGTTTGATCGAAGCCTGCGGCATCAAGCGCCTCGCGAATTGCGCCAATCCGGCCGTCCATCATATCACTCGGCGCGACCATGTCTGCACCCGCTGCCGCGTGAGAGAGCGCCGTTTTGACCAAAAGCTCGACGCTTTCGTCGTTGAGAACATGGAAATGGTCTCCGTCGATACGTGTGACGCCACAATGGCCATGGCTCATGTATTCGCACAGGCAGACGTCGGTAATTGTGACCAAATCCGGACATTTTGATTTAATGGATCGCACGGCTTTTTGAATGACTCCATTTTCTGAGTAAGCGCCGCTGGCCTGTTCGTCTTTGTGTTCTGGAATCCCGAAAAGAAGGACTGCCTGGAGCCCGAGATCTTGAGCGCTGCGCGCTTCATCGGCAATCTGTCTTAGGGGCAACTGAAAAACTCCCGGCATGCTGACGATTGGCCGACGTTCATCCAGTTTTTCGCTTACGAACAGAGGCAGAACAAAATCGTAGACGCTCAATTGCGTCTCGCGGACAAGATTTCGCAAAGGTGGGGAACGCCGCAAGCGCCGCGGGCGATGCACCAATCTTCTCATGAGGCGAGGCTACGCGCGCGACGCAACTGTCGCAAGCAAACGGCACTTGACGCTGGAAACCCTTCCATGTAGCGCGTGCATAACACAGCTGTCTTGTTTTAGCGTGTCTGGTTTCCACACGAATGACCGACTTTTTGTTGATCGATATCAGTAACTCGTACGCAAAGTTTGCGTTTGCATCGAAAAAGCGAGTCTCGGCTCCTGCCCGGATCAGTACTAGCGACGTCACAAGCGCCGTCGTCGCGCGATTTTTAAAAAAGAGAAAAGTGCGGAAGGTGGTTGTCTCTTCGGTAGTACCGGAAAAAAACTCTGCGGTATTAAAAGCGGCAAACAAAAAGGCCAACGTGCTCAGGCTGGATTGGAAGTTGAATCTCGGTGTAGGAATTGATTATCCCAAGCCGCAGTCGATCGGCGCGGATCGACTGGCGAACGCTGCGGCAGTTGCGGAGCTTTATGGATTTCCCGCGATCGTGGTGGATTTTGGCACAGCCGTGACTTTCGACATCGTTTCCGATCGGCGCACTTACGTCGGCGGCGTGATTGCACCAGGACTCGAAGCGATGACTAACTTTCTTTACTTTCTTTACCAACAAACGGCGCTTCTGCCGAGGATTTCGTTGAAAGAGCCGCGACACGCGGTCGGTAAATCCACAATCGAGGCGATGCTTTCTGGCGCGGTATTCGGATTTCGTGGATTGGTTAGGGAAATCCTTGCCCGAATCAAGGCAGAGCAATTTCCGCGCAAGAAGGCTTACATCGTAGCGACAGGCGGTTACGCGCGCCTCATCGCCGGATGCTTGCCGGAGATCGGTGTGATCGATCCCCATCTCACGTTGGAAGGTTTACGGATCGTGGCCAATCTCAATGACTGAACCTGTACGAGGCGATAACAGTCGGTTTGCGGTTTTTCCGAAGCGCGCTGAAAAATCGACTCCCATGAGCAACTTTCCACTTGTCAGATGCCCTGAACGGGGCTTCAATCGCTACCTCATGAAAGTATGGGGGATGGCGGCGGTGGCCGCACTGGTAGTTGGCTCCTTCGCGGCAAACTTATTTGCGGCGGATAACGTCGCACCGACCAAAGCCGAGCTGGAGGAGATGTACAACGCCGCTTACAAGGCGTTCGATTCAAACAAGTTTCCGGAGGCATTAAAGCAACTCGACGCCATCGATGCTAGGCAACCTGATCTTGCCGCGTCAAAAAATCTGCGCGGCGTTATCCTGATGCGACAAGGCAACTACGATCAGGCCGAAACCGCATTGCAGGAAGCCTCCCGGATCGATCCGAAGTTTTGGAATGCGCGCTTCAACCTGGCGGAGATTCCCTTCCTCAAAAAAGATTGGGCGGGCGCGAGGAAACGCTTCGAGCAACTGCTTTCCAGCGGTGGGCCCGATCTGGCAAAAGAAGCTTCGCAGCTGATCCAATACAAAATTCTTTTGACCTACCTTATGGAGGGCAAAGGGAACATGGTGGATTCCATTCTGGCCAAGCTGGAGCTCTCGCCCGATACCCCTGCCGTTGACTATGTAAAGGCAGCCGTCGCGCTCCAACAGAAGAATCAAAATGAAGCGAAAGATTGGATCAACGCAGCAGAGAAGAATTTCTCACCGCAGCTGAACAAGCTTTTCGCAGAATCACTTTATGAAGTCGGTTGGTTGGAAAAGCCAGCCGGCGCAGCGCGACCTTCGTTGCCGCTAATGACCGCAGCCGAGCGTTCGGAAAAAACGAAGGCCGTCGCGCGTTCAAAATTCGAGCAATCCCAGCAGGCACTCCGCCAGCGCGATTTCGCGACGGCGCTTACATTAGTGGATGAGGCGGACAAGGCTGACCCAAACCAGCCAGCAACGCTTAATTTGCGTGGCGAGATTCTGATGCAGCAGCAGCAATTTGACCAGGCCGAAGCCGCGTTTAAGAAGGCAGCCAAGCTGGATCCGAAGTTCCGCGAAGCGCAATATAATCTTGCGCAAATTCCCTTTAAGAAAAAGGACTACGCAAAGGCGCAGGAGCGTTTCGAGACATTGTACAAGCGAACTCCGGGTGGCGATAAGAATCAGGCGGCAGAGCTTATTAAGTTCAAGATTTACATGACGCTTTTGCTCGAGGGAAAAGAGAGCCGCGCGCATGCAATGATGGAAGAGTTTCAGTTTACGGGCGATACACCGGCGCTTTATTATGCCCAAGCGGCCTGGGAGTACAAGCATAACAATTCCGAAAAGGCCGCCGATTGGACCAGTTCTGCCAATAAGATTTATTCGCCGGCACTTAACAGCATTTTTGCTGACGCGTTTTACGATGTCGGGTGGATGCAACGGCCCGAGGGGTCAACCGCACCAGCACTCGCGTTTGACACGACAAATGCCGGTGCGTCGCAGGGGGAGGGTGCTCCGGCGGTTGAGCCGAGTCCAATCCCCGACAGAGTGTTTGCTGCAAATAAACAAGGCGAATCGTCGAAGGGAGAAGGCCTTGCCCTGGCCCCACCAGCGCAGGGACAAAATACGGGAATGGAACTTGCCAATGCTGAGCAAACAGCTAAACAACCGGCTACTTCTCTCTCGAGCGAGCCGGCTGCGGAAACAAACCCTCCGGCACAACAAGCAGTATCCGAACCGCCCGCAGGTGCCGCCGAATCAACAACCGCTGCGCAACCCGTAACGGCTGAGACGCCGAATGCGTCGTCTGCTTCCAACGAACAGAATAACCAGCCGCCCTCTGTCCAGACGAGTCCGTCCGAAAACACTGCCGTGAGAGCAGCCTCTCCCAAACTCTCGTCCCTGCTTTCCGGCGGCAGAAGAATGTGGATTGTCGGTGGACTACTCTTGGCAGCTTTAGTTCTTCTGGCTTTGGTGATCGTGCCCGTCGTTCGCAGGCATGCTTTCAACGTTCCACGGCACTTGCGACTTGAGCCCCCGTCCAGTGCTGCTGCCGCCCCGGCTGCCGTCCTCAAACCGAGAGTCGCGCCAGCGCAAACGAGCAGTGTACGTGGCAATGGCTTTGTGGGCGGACCCCGCCAAGTTTCCGTCCAATTGAAACCGTGGAAGGCTTCGTTGCGACAAACTGTGCTCTCGCCAGTAAGATCGAGCACTGCGTTTGATCGCTTGAAAGAGCAGAAAGCGAACCCCTCAGACACTCCCGCTCGTCGCGAGCCCGATCGCGAATTGGCGCCAATTGCCGAACCAGAGTTTGAATCCGTCGGACCAGTGCTCGAACA
>WNFQ01000478.1_pt1 | contig 26415 bp, 37 predicted proteins | sample 5400171 | NCBI WGS metagenome assembly WNFQ01 (sample SAMN13153356, study PRJNA577476) | soil metagenome | isolation source: 20 cm soil under Madrone tree | place: USA:California | collected 2016-06-14
AGGAGATTCTCCGTAGAGGTGATGGTGGTACGCCCGTCTAACAGCACCGGTAGATGTGAGGCTCAAGGACGCTCAGGCATATTGTTCCGAACATATTCCCTCCTTGCGCTCAGCCTGTAATGGTCTCACGTTGATTGAGTTTATCACGACGTCAGCCCGCGTCAGAACTAGTGCCATCGGCACGCATGCATCACTTATATGGGCGGAGCGCCGAGATACTGTCTGACTCTCTGATTGGATGGTGACTTGTCCAGGTCCGACGTCCCTGCCCTGAGTCCCGCCTGCACCGCACCATCCCAATTCAATTAACATGGACAACGACACAGCCACGCCCTTTCTCTCTTCCCTTCCCCATCCACCTTCTTTCTTATTTTCTTTTCTTCAGTTTGCTTCTCGGAATAGTTTCCCCTCCCGCACCGATCGGCACGACCTTTTACGCCCAGTACTCTGACCTCCTCCCCGTTTCACGATCTTATGGCTGCCTGCAATGCCTCTCCTACTCTGACCCTCTTTCAGACTGTGACCTCGACAACAATCATCACCACCTCCACTGTTGTCCCACAGACGCAACCAAATGGTGAGTGTTTGAGTAACTCCGTATTGGGCCCAGAGGTCCTCTTTTCTTAGCATTTGCCCTGCATTTCTCTGTTGCTTTTCCAAAGACTTTGTGGTATTTATACACCTACAGGTATTGTCGCACAAGTAACGCTGCCCCTAATCATAACAAGCATCATTACTTTGGTTAATCCGACTTCGACCCTCTACGCTAGTTGTCCAAGCGTGACTGCCCCTATAACCATTACCTCATTTCCACAACCATCCCCGACCCCGACCACTATTACGATCACGACCACCCCTCTACCTACTGTGGTAACTGCGCTACAAACCTCAACACTCGCCAATGGTGTGATCAGCGTGTTCACGATCACGTCAACTTCTACTCCCCCAGTTGCACTTATAACCTCGACCACCGTTGTTTCGCAAAGTCAGACTTCCAAATCATCAAGTAACATCGTTCCCATTGCAGGTGGTGTCGCGGGGGGTTTCATTTTCCTCATAGGTGCTGTCGCCTTAGCTTGGTTTATTTGGTGCGTTTGTGTCACTCGCTCCTGGGCCAAGTTGCTTATATATACTTTCTAGGAAAAAATGCCGCAAGCCCACTGGAGTTACGGAAGAGGAGGACGTCGTTTTCCCTTACCCTGTGACCCGAGACAGGGATCAAGGCAGGCGGCTGGATTTGACCAAGGAGTCCAGGCCATACGAGCATGGCCTCGTGGGGCGCTCAACACAGATGAGAGCCCCTGGGAGTTCACCTGCCCAAAGCCATGATGGGCGGCCTGATTCATCTGTCCCCCTGATCGGTGCGTCCAGTGTAGGATTGACGCCCATGGCATCAGCCTCTGCCACTATGTATGGTGATCAAACCAGGGTTGGCGAGGTTGGGCGACAGGCCTCACAAATTTCGCACGGATTGCCTCTGGGCGCAGCACCCCCAGATCGTTACAGTCATTCAGGTGGTAGCGTTACTAGTGCCAGCTCGAGTGTCGGCCCTACTTCCCCCAATCGGCGACCGCTTCAGGTTATCAACTCCCCTCCATCACCGATGCCCACACTGCCGGGTCCCTCTTCTGGAGCCATGCTGGGTTCTAGCTCCACACCCTATGCAGGACATGATGAAAAGCAATCGGCGTGGTCCGGGAAAACCCATGCTCGGAATGCTTCGTCGTCGAGTGGAGCCATCCTTTCGAACGATGGTCATTTTCAGGGCCATGACGACAGACCGTCTGGTTCAGGTCCGGTCGTGCCCGAACCGATTACTGGGGAACCAACTGACGCACCACCCGCATACGTGGCCTAGGGAGACCAACAACAAATTAAGTGTTATTAGAAGCAGCGTCCTATATCCTACACCATACATACAGCCGCCTGTGTAAAAGAGCTTACACGTTTCGCGATGGCAACGACACGGAGGAAGGAGCTGTATTGGATTCATTTTCTTTAGGGGTTTCACATGCCACCTTCCGTTCTCACCCTTCTGCTCTAGCATGTACTGACGATATTATGTCCTATTCTCATTGGCATCTTTCCTCATTGGCATTTTTCTTCTCTACCACTTTTCATCACAAGAGGCCATCGACTTATTTATGTTCCATCCCCTTTCTCCCTTTCTTTTTCTAGGGACCAAAGGATAACCCAAAATACAAGGGCGGCATTGGGCATTAGTACCATTATTACCATAACACATCTTTGCGTGTGACGAGATGCTCAATAACAAAGTATTAGTTCATTATTACAGCGAAGGGCTAAGCCTTCTTGTATTGCGGCGAACCTGTGCTCGCTTCTCTGGAACAATCGCGAGAGGAGTTTGACCGGCTGTGCGACCGTAGAACAATGGGACCCATGCTTGGACCAAGAACATCCGCTTACGGCAGGCCTCCGGCGATAAACACTCCGCCGCCAGAACAATAAAAGTTTTTTCCGGGCTTGGGCTTTTAAAACACTCTCTCCTTTTCTGTGGCTGGTACTCCATCTTTTAACCTCCCTTCCACACGCATACTCGTTCCTTTTTATTTTTTTCTCTAGCCTACGCTCTGATACGGTGCTGGACGCTGTACATCTATCTCCTTAATACTAAGACGCCTCCTCGCACCTGATATTCACTTTTTTTTTTTTTTACGTCCGTTGGAAGAATGCCTTCTCCTTGTGCGTCTCATTCCATGCTCATTTGATTACATTGGTCTCACACTGTCGTTGTTCCTAGACGTCTTTTATGGTCTCACGGCCGTTCGAGTACTGAGCATCGTCGCGTTATTGCTCGCATTCGCGAGTAGTATTGTTGCAATGGTGTCAGATGTTCGGGCAGTAAACAGGTCCCAACACGACGGAGATTTGAGCAATGGATCTTGCGGCTACATAGGGTTAGCCAGTCACCTTCTGCTGCTTACTTGGTTTATGGTTATGTTAACCCGGTCGATGTATCTTTCAGAGGCAGCACAGTTCCCAATCAACCTGCAGGTGCCTTTTGGGCAGTGGTCAACCGTCTTTTCATCATCTTCCAGCTCGTCTTTCTGCTCCTTTCCGAGATCTCGTGGCCGATAGCCTTCTTTGACCGCTTTTTTCCGGTTCTCGGCTCTCAATTTGGCCTCGGCCCCCTCGGGATTTTCCAGGCACTGTAAGTAGTTTCTTTTCTCCTTGTTGCAGTGCCCATTGGAACTGAGCTCGAATGTGGATTTGCCCTTTTAGCATCGGGGCAACGGTTCTCTCCCACCACGTTGACAAATTCACGCTTGTCGCCGCCTTTTTCCTTTTTTCCCTAGGCTGCTTGAACATGACTCTCGGCCTCATCTTCCGAGAACACGCAAAATCCATGCGCAGCATTAGTGCTTGGAAAGGCAGCAATGACGGTACTCTCCCCATGCACACTGGAGATCTCGCCACCCCCAAGTTCCGTCCATCCCTCTTTGGTGGAAAACCAGCTAATGCCTCTGATCGCGGTGACAGGTCAAACGGCTTTGGCTTTGGCAATCAAGGCGAGAAGCAAGCGGGTCTGAAGGGTACGTGCCAGCACTGCTCGAATTGAAGGATATGACCCGAATTTCTGCGCCTTACAGGGTTCATGATCTCAGCACCAACTCAAGCCGCCCCACAACACATGCCTCGGCCCCCAAGTCTTGGTAGCAGCCTTTATAGCGTCGTCGAGCCCAAGACTACTGAGCCCGACCCCACAATAACCTCAACATTCCGCTCTAGCCCCACTGCAATTTAGTGCGTCAAGCCACTCTGGCGTACCCAAACTGCCTTCCGCTCCCACCACCTGTACTCTGCCGATTTACGAACAATGCCCGCGTAGTGGCTGGTCTCGACCTGTATCGCTAACTTCCAGTAATATCCCTAGTCGCTGAGCGATTGGAATGCTAAACGATGTGCTGCGTTGGCCGGTATTTAACGACCATGGATGTACTGTATAATAAAAATCATGTATTGTAACGGTATCCACCGACATATGATACAGCTTCTAATTAATTGGCACCCGCTGCGGTTGTCAAGTCAAATGAGGAAATGCGTCTACTAGCTTTACGCATACGAGCGACCGGGGAGTTCCTTCAGACTGCTAAGCAAGCATATATTATGCCAACCCAACAATCTCTTTATGGACACAAATCCCCTGTGCCCTCCTTTGGCTTGCGGAGCCGACTCGCCGGCTTCTGATACCGCAAGCATGGTATGGCATTTGTCGTGAGAGTGGTGATTAGAGCGTAACCAGCGTGGAGTAAAGGGTGGGGTGGTGTCTCGAAACTCTCGGTTACGAGGTACATTTTTGGAACTCGCAGGCCAATAGGTAATTAAACAATTGTACAGTAGCATCTTGAAAACATGAAGCTTAGGGACTCGTAGTTGCGCATAGGAGACATCAACTCAGGCATTGGCAATGTTCTCACACGCTGCCTTTATCGAATCCACCACAGAACGAAGTCTCCCTTCTCCCTCTGCATCCAGAACATCACAATCCCACCTCCCCATCGGTGCAGTATCATTTACCCTGGTAGGGTGTCGGGGGATATTAAGTGGTATAATGTCCGCTGCAACATCGGTGGTATCCAGATGGTAAAAGCAAAGTCGCGTTCCCATAGCACTGACAGCGTGCAGAGTCGGAATAGGGCACCTACCTAAAAATCCCAAAGCTCGTTATAAGAATTGTTACCTCAACATCGCCTCTGAAGGTCTGTATAACTGACCGCCTAAATCTCCCAATCGCTCTCGAATCTGCACATCAGCTGCTTGGCGCGATGAGATGAAATCGAGATCGGCAGGGTTGTTTAGCTCCAGGATGAAAACAGGCTTGTTTTCGAGGAAGATTTCAAAAGTAAAGACTCGGATGTAATCGGACGATTTCGGGGAGGCAGGTTTCAGATACTGGGGCACGACGGTGAAATCGGTGTCAGGGGGGAAAAGGGTACACAAGAGTTTGTTATAAGCCCCATGAAAGTCACTCTCGATAGGATTAGGAGGAATAGTTTGAAACTGGCGGATCACTTTTTCCGGCCAAGGCATGTCGGTGGTAAGAATTGACGCTTGGGAGGGGACAGTCTTTGTCTTTTCGATTCTAGCTGCCAACAATGTCGAAAATGAACGAGCCTCCTAAACGATTCTCCACAAAGTCTCGCGCTACATTCGTGTTGACGAAGTTATTAATAATCAATTTACCTCATGCAAACGTTCCCTCCCGCCGTTCGGGTTGTGCTGGTCATGTCATATCTCCCGGTTTGAACACCACTAGGAACGTAGTTGACTATTAGATGTCTGGAGGCGGTTCTGGATACGAGCCTGCCCACGCTGGTTTCGTGGGGAGCGTCTTCTTTCTGCTGTGATCAGCGGGAAAGTATTCGCTTCCCTTAATGTTGGACAAGGCCATCAACTTGGTTCAGAATGACAAAGGGGTAAGTATTCTACTTTCTCACGCCTATACATATTCTAATATCTCCAATATCTTGAGAAACAAACTTTTGCGCCAACAGGCGGTTATTCAACATAACCTCTGGCGCCTTCAGATCGCTAAGCAAGCATACATTATGCCAACCCAACAATCTAATTATGGGCACAAATCCCCTGTGCCCTCCTTTTGGCTTACGCACCGACGGAGCCGACTCGCCGGCTTCTGATACCGCAAATTAACGAGGTCCCGAAGATCGATGCGTCGTGAGAGTGGTGATTACGGCGGAACCAGCGTGAAGTGGTTCCTCTTGATCCGAAACTTTCGGTTAACGAGGCACATTTTGGAACTCGAGGAAGGTGGTAAGACATCTACACGGATGGTAAAGATATCAGGAAGGTCGCTTCAGGAGTCGGAGTCAGACATTTCCATATCCGATTCTCTGTCTCTTGACATGTCGGCTTGGTGAGCCCTTGGGGAAAGATAGTATACTTCCGAGTCGGCGGCGGGAGGGGGTGGTGGCGAAGGTGGCAAGGGTGGGGGCGGAGCGGTGGGAAGAGGTGGAGATAAAGTGTTGTGTTGGGGCGGGATCTTTCCGATATCTTGAGAAACAAGGTTTTGCGTTTGAGTGCTATCAGCATGTAGTATGCGCTCCCACAGCAGGTGGCGGTCACCCGAGAAGGTGGAAGACGTCGTGGGCTGGATGGGGGGGAGACGGGTGCCATTGTACACAGGAAGAAGGTCACTAGAGAAATAGGTCGATGGATATGTGGCCCAGCGACGACTTCGCCCGAGTTTAGTTTGCTTTTCTTGCACTTCCTCTGTGTCCTTGCGATGGAAAGGCTTGCGGGCGGGAGATACACTGATGTCAAGTATCTCGACCGGGCCATCACCAAAGATAGATAATGAGTGGTCACCCTCTCCCGGATCAACAGTCTCCACAAACATGCTATCAACCCATTGGAGGACTTGCTCCCGAGGATCTTGCTCACTAAACCATCCTGATGGATACCCCCAATCCGCCATATTCTTAAGCCAAGGTAGATTAGAGCACACATCATCGTCATGAAGACCGAGGGCTTCGCGTAACAAGGGACTCCGGACATGACCGGGTTCGAAGCTATCGATCCATTCGTATCGCTGGTGTTTGAATTCTGCAGCAGCAGAAAGCGTCATTAGCTCTATAAATCGAGATGGTTTGAAAAAGTTGAACATTTGACGCGAAAGTGCAATAAGTTCGGTATTATGGGGAGCGGGACAGGAAGAAACGAGATGATGAGTCGAGCCACAATTGAAACAGTGGCTGACACCTTCATGGAATACATCCTCTATGTCAGCGCCAAGAACGTCGGGGCTGCATCGCTCATAGACGGGGGAAGAGGTCAAGTAGAGATAGTTGCTAGGATCGCCATGTTCATCAATAAAAATTGGGAATTCGGTTATGACTGCCTCTTGGAACTGTCCTCCGGAGTGCCATCCAGGGTCTTCTGCCATGCGTTCAGGGCTTGGGTTACGGTCTGTCCGTCCCAGCGGCCCTTCGCGACTTCTTTGCCGTCGATGTGCAGAGCCGGGATCCAATAGACATACTTCTTCCTCCAGTGTTCTTGCCCTGGATCGTGGATGTTGACGATCTCAAGTTCAAAATTGCGCTACAGACAAGGGAAAGTCCAACCAAATGTACGTCACGGTCTGAGTCAATGAACCGCCACAACCGAAGAAACGAGATGATGTGCTCACCGTTTGCCTGATCTTTGTAAGCTCAGCCTTAGCGACCTGTGATGTGATAAGAACAGGATAGAATGCGAACAAATATATATACGTCGCAAAGTGAACAATTTGTCCCTGAGAAGAGTGTGAGACGGGCAAGTCTGGTCGGAAGGCTGGCCATGATAACGTAAACGGTGAAACGCTCGTGGAGTCGGTAATTCCGCTAAGAACAAAACCTCTGGCGACGGCGCATCTCCCATGCCATCCTTCAGAATTTCTGTCTAGACCTGCCCGCACGCGTTGGCGTTGATGCGATTTCAATGAGTATTCCTGACCCGCCATGGAAGAAAAGAAGTGAGTCGCGTGTTCTCTGCGTCTCCTCCGTTCCTTTGACATCCCGTGCTCCGACAGCTCGTCCATGTCCATTTTATTCCCAAGGACGTTGCGTTTTCTCAGAGTCCTGTGGTTTTTTACACGACGTCAAAATCAAGAGCTCGGTCGATCAAGAGCTCACTAGCTCATTCAATGCCGAATCCTCGAGGAATTCCATGGCTTCAATGGGTTCAACTGTGAAGCCACCCCCCGCTGTTGCAGTCCATTCGCCTACCCCATCACCCTCTCCCGCACGTACCCCTCGCATGACCAGCCTCCTTTCTGCTCTCCAAGGTATCATTGGACCCGTTTCTCCGGTGAAAGCAGAGTTTACCGCTCATGAGGGAGACGTTCCGTCAGTCGACACGTCTGACGTTTCTCCCCTTTCCCATGGCGCTCCCGTCCCAGATGGAAATTTGGACAATGAGCCCGTGCAGGCCAGTGAGGAGGATATTTCCGACGCGACTTGCCTTGCTGTCGACGATGAGATGCCCGAGGATCCGCAAAATGATACAATTTCCCCTCCCGGCCTTCTATCTCCAGTGCAGATTGGTCCAGATTCTCCCTTTCAATTCCCTCATGTGGCATTGGATGCGACACTCTCCCGGGAGGACTCCATTGACTCGGGCTATGCCGAAACTTGGGTTGGTCCAACACCATTTTCCCTTTCTCCACCCCAGTTGAACCAGCCAAGCTCGACGCTGGATTTACTGTCATCCCCGTTTGGACCTTTGTCTCGTGTGTTGCCAAGGCGGTACTCTCATCCTACTCGTCAAACTAGCTCTCCTACCCCACGTGACGATTCCATTGACCTTGTTTCCCCACCTGTCTCCACAATTGCCCACCAAGATACCGTCTCCTCCCGTACTTCTCTGGATAGCATCAGGATGATGTATGCTACGGAGACGCAACAGCCTTCACCTCATCCTACTTCATCCGGACAGGGAGAGACAGAGGATACGGACCTGGTATTTGGTGAATCGGATCCACCTATGGCTCTGTCAATCAGGTCACCCCCAGAAACCCTTCTCTTTCCAGTACCTCCTTCCAACATTCCTGTCCTGAAGCATCCTGCCCCTGTGACATCTTCTGAGGACGTTGTTGACCCCCAGCTTGCTATTGATGACATCCCTCACAAGGATTCTTCAAGCGAACGGGAAGAAGGTACTTCACCCGCAGCCGTAGGAACAGATGAAGCTTCTTCAGCCTTAGAGCAGCCCGACCATCTTATTGATACCCCACATTCAACGGTCACTAAGATGACTTCCCCTCGTGCTATCGGACCACTTTCATCGCCGATTTCTTTAAAAATGGTCGCAAAAGTCGCAGAGCCGGGCCGTGAGGCTCTGTATCAGTGCCTGGTCATGTCGCCAGAGGAAGCAGCGGCGAAGCGTATGTCGTGGGCCTCTCGCCCAGGCCCCTCAACCCTGCCAGCAAGGGCCATCTTAGCGCGTTGCCCCGCATCCGCGCTTGATGATATACCGGAACGTCCCCACTCAGCCGCCGATGTACTTCCATGGTCGCGTCCATGGGACTTGCAAGTCAAGCCAGTTTCGGTATCTGAATATAATAGTCGCACCTCTAGTCCACTTCTGGAGACACCTTTATCTCCTAGCTCAAGCCAGGCTGATACTTCTGTGCCATCTGTTCATGTGAGCCCGGTCTCTCTATTCTTATCGGGATTGTAGCTCATCGACATCCACCTCGAAACCCTCTTGGTTCCATTCTGACAACATTTCACCTCAGTCCGCGCCAAGTCCTGCACCCTTGAGAAACGTAACGTCTACTCTGAGTGACCGTCCGGAGGCGGAGCCTACCAGGAGTAAATGGAGTCGTGTATCCACTTCAAGAAGGGTCCCTTTCGGCTTCCGTCACTCAACGGTGGTGTGTTTGTTGTTTTCCAACTCAACGGACTTGTAAGTTGACGTTGGCGGGAAGGTTAACAGGGGTCACCCTCCTGCAGTCGCCCCAAGGACCCGGAAGCGCCCAAGTGCCCTGAATTCTTTGCCTCCTTCCCCATTCATTGACCGTCATGAGACACCTGTCAGTGCTCGCAGTTTCTCCTCTGAGCCATCACGGTCAAAGACAAGCTGGGCTCGGCCTCTCCACCTTGTATGTTCGCCATGGTTTTTCTAGCTCACCCGCCACGTGCCAACGAAATATTAGTCCCGCCTTTCCCAGACTGGTTTCACCTTCCTTCCCAGCTCGCATAATGAATCTCTCGCCTCTGCTACAAATGTGCTTTCCGGTCCATCGGACTACCAACCTCGTTCTGTGAGCACGCCGTCAACTTACCGATCTGTTGTTTAACGTAAAATTAATAGGTTGCATCTTCTCCCCCACATTCCCCACGCCTTTCACAGCATAGTCAAGTCCGCCGTTCTCTCGACTCTGAACATCACGACCCGAACTCACCTACACATGATACCCTGCAATTGACCCAATTAGACCATATAGAGAACTGGCATAACTCATTCCATACCAACCCTCAATCTAACCTTTACTTTGGACAGCCAACGAACCATCCCTCAGAAGGGACAGACATCGACGACAATATTCCCGAGAACGCGGACCTTCTTCGCACATTAACCCGAGGGCCAGCACCTCTTCCCACTTCGGCGCTTGCTCCACGACGGAAATCATCCCTACTTTCTCTTGATTCCACGCCAACAACCATGCAAGAGCACAGTCTGATATTTGCTATCGCCAGCGACGACGCAACGTCCGTCCATTATGTGCTCGAGCACGATCATGCGGACCCAAATGAATCAATGGGTCCGCAGTCCGCTCTGGCTTTCGCACTTACGAATGAGCGTCTGGCTCACAAACTAGACATCGTGAAAGCGCTGCTCGCATATGGGGCGGACCCAATGGCGCTTCGCGATCCCATACTTAACCCTCCTCTTCGAAATATTTCAGCAGCTGACGACTCGATGCTTCTCTCACCACCGCCAACTACGACTCTTGAAGTAATGGATCCAGCATTGCGGTATGTCCCTATCCGTGCGCTAGCTATTGCATGATGTTCATATGTATCTGGGGGAAGATACTACGTCTCTAGGGCCGAAGCACCGCAAACGCGTCGCATATCAAAGCTCCTCCAACAGTCGACCTTTCACCCCTTGGCTCGGGCTCGCTATGATATTGTTGGACAAGATCAAGTCTTTGAGCAGCTATTCACCGTGCTTAACCAACATTCTAGGACACATTTAGCGGCCCCTCTTGTCATTTTACTCTGTGGTAAGTGCATTCATATCAGTCTTAGACGGGGGCAGTCAAATAAGCGAGTTGCCTTTACAGGGCCTAGTGGACACGGAAAGAGCTTCCTGGCACGAAGAAGTGCGTCTGCCTTCTGATATATTTGTTTTTATTTCTTACGCGAGCCGAACTCGTTGTCAAGTGGGCCCTCTTCTCAATATTCCGACCCATACCGTGAATGTAACGACCTTACGATCCACGCACGACCTGTGGGATTCGTGTTCAATGAGTCCCTACGAGGTATGCTTTTATTCCATGAAGTCATCTTGCAAGACCCAGTATTTGTACAGGAGTTGTCCACGAGCACGCTTTCTCAGTTCCTGATTGAAAATGAAGGGAAACGATGCGTGGTAGTTTTGGATGTAAGAAGCCAGCGCTTTGCAACTCTTCCAAAGAAAACTGACTCATGAACTTGCAGGAGATAGAGAAGGTAGAGGAACCTAAAATGTTGTACTCACTGTTAATGCCCTGGGAGCTCGGTAAGACCGTCGCTGGCTTGAACACCCCCTTTCCTAACGCAGGCGGTTCAGGACGCTGCTCGCTACTGGCAGAACATCGTCAAGTCGATGTCCGCCAAGTAATTTGGCTTGGGACGTCGAATATTGGCCATGATCTCGTATTTGAATGCTGCGGATCGTCGTCAGGAAAAACTATGACACGCGAAGAATATCTGGAATTGGCCCAGCTTTTACGTCCGGAGATATCACACAGCCTTGGAGTATGTAACACTACTGACATTCGCGTCGTCATTGACCCTTAATTGCAGGCTTCTCTGAGCTCACGTGTTACGACGATACTTCCTTTTGTCCCGTTTACTGAGGCTGAGCTGATGGCAATAGCAACTGAGGCTTTCTATACACTTGGCGGAGATCAGTCGTATTTCGTCTCCCCCAATGTCGTGGAGCGTGTCTCACGTAAAGCGATCATTGAGCGTTACATCCCCGAAGAGGGTGCACGCTCGCTCTATCGTGCTGTTTCTTCCTCGCTCATGGACATACCTGAACTTGTAGAACAATATAATACATAATTACTACCCTTCCACTGAGAGCCCGAACTCCCGGCGTTGAGTAAAAGTTCGCAATACCGCTTCGCTTCGAGTCCACGTGTAACTGCGTCGGAATAATGGGTCAAGCGCTGCCGATGCGTCGCCTTGAGTTCTCGGCGGTGCAGACTCGATGCAGAATGCGACCCGTGCCACTAGAATTGTTTTGTGTCGACACTGTACGATGTCTACTAACTGCGATGTCTCTGCTGTACTGTAAATGGTGCACATGGTGCAGATTGTATTTGCAGATTGCAGATTGTATTTGCAGCTTGAACACCTCGGATCCGCGTATCATCGATGATCGGATCGGGGCAATCCGACTCCGACTCCGACTCAGGACCACGCGGTACATCCGCACGTCGTACAGTACTCGTCGTAGTCGTATTGACCTGCCTTGTTCTTCAGATGTGTTCCGTTGTGATGACCCCAGGGTATGTCGTGATGGAGCAGTGGATTTGCGAAATTGATGGGGTGGCGTATCTTGATGGTGGATCTCAAGTTATGAGCTGATGTCAATTGCGATTGTGGATGGGCCGCGGCCACAGAGCTCAGGCTGTTAACCGTGCGTGCAATCATTGTCCCCAATTTTCATGGGCATCAGATACTAAATAATGATCGTCTCCATGTCTCGCTGGCCATATCTTAAGATGCTTAAGATGCTTGCTTCTCCATTGCGGTGCTCAAAACTTTTCTACCTCTCTCTCTTTCCCTTTTCGCTTCTGCGCTTTACCAGTGCTCACCGCCCCATCTTGACGTCATTTGTCCTATGTATGTTCCAAAGGGAATCAGTTACTTGCGCCATGGTGCTCGGGGTGTGTCAGCTGTAGGCTCGTCCGCGCCAATGGGGTCTGCAAGCACGCCTGTGACGTCCTCGGACCCAAGTCAGACAAAGCTTGCGACCTCGTCAAAGTCATTGATAGGAGTAGGTGGTGTCGTGGGAGCCATACTCTTAGGTCTGTACGCTTGCACGGCACAGCCCCTGATCCGCTGACACTGAACTTGTTCGCAGCTATCATCATTTGGCAGTTGCGTGCCATCTACAGGCGTAGAAAGGCTCGTGCTGCCGGCACAGCGCGGGCTCGCTTCTCTTATATGTATGGGATCAAAGAGAAGCCGGCCTTCGTTTCCTTCACGGACGTGACGGATGATGATGAACCTCGCAAGACTGCACTGTTGAACTCTGCACCATTTGACCCCTTTATTCGTTGGAAACCTCAAATCCAAAGTGTCACTCTTCCCTCCGGTGTCACTGTTCCTCCCATAGCCGTTACCTACCCTGAGCGTTCCCCAAAACTGCAAGATGAGTTTTCTCCGGCACCAAAAAGTGGACCCTCACTGTCGCCGTTACCTTCTCCGCCACCCGCTTATCGCATCCTGGGTCTCCACACCATCCCCCTTCCCTCACCCCCAAAGGAATCAGCACCCGCTGACATTCCACCTCCCACCCCTATGCATAGGAGTCCCGGAAGGACAGTCTACGCCCCGGTGCGCGAATCATTCGATTTGCCACCCACCCCCGGCCCGAGCCCGAGCCCACGCTCTGCATCTTTTCAAGCTCTCTCGAATACCCCCCCTGCACCCACACCCCGAGCAAGTCTCGCGTCTGTCACCTCACTAAAGCCATTCCCACGACTTATGATCGTCACAGCCTCCTTCGAGCCGACTCGTCCTGACGAGCTTAGATTGCGCGCTGGCGAGACTCTGCGCCTCATCAGAGAGTTCGATGACGAGTGGTGCTTGGTGCAGCATATCGGTCGCCTCACAGAAAGGGGTGTCGTTCCACGCTTCTGTCTGTCCGAACGCCCACGCGTGGTCAAGAACTATGTGAGGCTCTCGAATTCCATCTTCAACACTGTACGTCGCAAGTAGCGCTTGTCGCAAACCGACAACTTCCCTCCCTGACATCCACGGTCGTGTAATGAACCCTCGATGCTGGTGCTATAGACACCATTTCATCACTGTATTCCATAATCCTCGACACTCCTTTATTTACTAATATGTTTTTTATTCTATTTCATTTCTCTGGTGGTTGGTAAAGGATAGCACAACTATGCCTTCCACCATATGTATCTCGGTCCCGGATATCTCGCACTGGTGCAAAGGTTCTTCGGACCTTCGCTTCGTCAGTCCTGCTAGTCAGACCTATAGCTTTATCTACCTATTACTGCGTACGAACCACGTTGACTGTGTGGCCGTACTGTAACTACTATTATGTACCACTCGTGAGGAGGTGAATATACTCCACGTTCATACTAAATTTTAATGCAGGCTGAGGAGAGCACTTCCTGTTGCAGAAATGACTCTAAAGCATGCGAGAATGATGTCTATTATATTTTGGAAGATAATATGCTGATAGCCAGGAGAGGTAGACTATCTACTGTTGGTCTTCCGGCCACTGCGCTTTCCGTTTATATCTAGCTTGGTCCCTCAGCCACTGTGTTACGAATGTCAGAACTGAGGAAGACAGGGTAGGAATGAAACTAGTCCGACCTGTCTATATTGATGGAGGGAGCCGATTTTCTCTCCTGTAGAGATGTACCTTAATACACATAAGAAGCACGATCATGCGCAAGCTCACCATAAAAGTCTGGGACGGGATTCGTAGCACTCTGTGCTGTAGGGTCGACACGGTTTCTGACTATATGCCGATGGAACTCGCGGTCTCGCTCCTCAATGAGTGCCATGGTGCGCCGATGCGTTACACGCCAAAGGGTAGAACCAAGTATAGGGCCAGCGAGGTATCCCGCACCTAGATACGAGAAAAGTTGGTCGGCAAATGAAACCGAAGGATGAACATATAGGTACGTGCCCATGCAACCCATGGTCGCGCCGCCGAAAAAGAGAAGTGGATCAATGCCCTGTGGAAAGGTGAGCCATGCAGTACCTGTATGAACGGGGATCCTCGCACCATGATAGGCTTCGTTGCGTCCAGCTCCATCGAGCCAAAGTACGCTACGCCGCCAGCCAATCCTGCTAGTACACATGGTATGGTCAACGCCTAGAAGAGAGGAGGGAAAAAGAATCAGTCACATCGTCTCAAGTACAGCTCCGAAATATCAAAAAAGCTTACCATTTCCCATTTCCGCTTTGCCCGCCGAATCGCGAGATACTCTGACCAGGGTAGCGTGTTCTCAGCTCCCTGCGATGCATCCGTCGACTGGAAGCGGATTGACGATAGCACATTTTTCCGAGAACTGAATACGAGAATATTTCTCCGCGACACGCAATGCGACGCTGCTGGTGAGAGCCGAAGGGGAGTAGAGGCCATGGGTAATTGTCCTAGTGGAAAGAAGACGAATAGAATTGACGCACGTGCCTCCCCAACTATTTCGTTCCCGGTCCGGTCGGTCCGCGTCACATAGCACAGCACTGGCACGTCGCCGCGTCGCTGACTCGGAGGCTGACTCGAACCTCAAACACCACTTTACTTGCTATTGTGGGAGGTGCTCCGACCACCAGGCCAACGGTAACAACTGCGCGCTGTGCGATAACCAAAAGCTATGATCTCGCGGAGCCAGTGCTCTATCTGTTGCTTATCATGTGCATCCCAACCGAGTCCTAATAATGCCGCCGCCGGGCCTTTCGCGGTACAAAATCTTCTTCCGGCAGGCACACTGTTGCTGCCAATTTCCCAACCAGACCTCGGAAATATATGCGATCATACTCACATCACCGGGGGTTGGCACCCCTTCCCTGGCAAGGCCCTGCTTTCCTACCTGATGGACCAAGAAAATGAAACATTATGCCGTCACTTGGACTTCTTGGTCGAGCACAAGTTTCTCATCATCCAATGCAAGCTCGGAGACTCTGGAACAGTGCTCATACTTCGTGTATACATCATTCCATATGACCTTCCAGGTGTCCAAGGAAAGCTCAGAGTCCGGGATGAAACTTCAGAGCTCAAGCCAGCCAGAATGTGTCTGCGGAATGTACTGCCTCGAATCACACAGGAAAAAAGCCTCTGGGATGCCCATGATCTTGACCCTTCGCCAAGTTCACCAAGTTACTTTTTAGACTCCAAGACGGTAGGTCTCCTATGGTTTATTCTTTCTGGAAACTTAGCAAATCAAACTAGGACAATCGCACCCTGGCAGAGATCTACAGTGACCTTCCCTCCCCATCATCAACACTGAATCCTCAACTATCAGAATCTCCTGACTTGCATGACACGATACATAGACTTACACTCGGTCATCAAATCGCAGGTTTACGAAGCCGTCTTCACCCGTATCAGAGAGAATCAGTGTCAGCCATGCTTCTCAGGGAAATGTCCGAGTCCGACGTACCCGATCCTCTATATATTCTGGTCACTGGAATCGACAAGACAGTTTTTTATCTGCAACCCGCCACCATGGAAATCTTACGAGACTGCCCCATGGTTGCTGCTCACCACGGAGGTGTGCTCTGCGAGGAACTCGGTAATTATCTTGACTTCCACCGTTGCGTAGAACTATTGATTGAACTCATTGATAGGTACGGGAAAGACTATCATGGTACTTGCCCTGGTGTTAGCGACCATAGACCAGCTTTCCAAACCGGAGGAGTCCATCCATGATGCTCGACCAGTTATGACACCACTAGCCTTCCGTCATTTTCCTCATCCCCAGTTCGAGGCTGCGCGCAAACGTCTGTCTCCTCGCCGGTCGCGAGCACCGGCGCAAGATGAAAATTCGTTTCCACGTCTGATGGAAATCATGCTTCATTATGTACGAATATCCCCAGACGGCATCCAGCTTCGCCAAAACGTGGAGTGGTTGCAAAATCGAGGGCTACTGTCTCTCATCGATCTCAATGTTCCCTTCTACCTAGAAAGTCAGGAACCTGGGCCCGTAGCAGTGGCACGTCCACTTAGGAAGGGTGCTAACCGTGGTTTCCGTACGATGTACCTCACTTCGGCCACTTTGATAGTGGTTCCTCCAAATTTGTTGGCCCAGTGGAAATCGGAAATAATGAAACATTGTCTCGGACCAGAAGAAAGAGACGATGCCCTTCGTTTCCTCGTCGTAAATCCAAAAGAAGAATTGCCTGCAGCAAGGCTGCTTGCGTCGAATTATGATGTCAGTACTTGATGTATGACTCAATCAGCACTAACCGTTACGTCATTAGATCGTGCTTCTTAACCACGAGAGTGAGTTGAATGCCATTTCATTACGTTTACAAATCTGTGATCCACGACAGCATTTGGCAGAGAAGAGTCTAAATTCGATCGTGCAAAGGCTTTCACGTGGAAGATCTGCAAGTGTCCTGGTCACAACGACACCCGCGTTCCGGACTGCCAATGTGATCCGCCCAAGTTTTCTCCTCTGTTCCAAACCCGCTGGAAACGGCTTGTGGTTGACGAAGGTCACATCCACGGAACAGACAAAACAAACATCAGCAAAGTCGCGAGCCTGCTCAGTGTAGAGAGGAGATGGCTTGTCACCGGCACACCCACTACAAACCTACTTGGCATCAACCTACGCAGCTCAGAGCTGGGTCCTGAGCTTCAGTACCCGGACGACAAATCTCCCAGTGAGGATGATTTCCTGCCAGCATGGGACGACCTGGATCCGGGCTCCGAATCCCCCGACCAAAATAGTGTTCACATCGCCAACGCGGAGGTGCTGCAACCTCGGATCTGGACGAGATATGACAGGGAAGATCTTCGAAGGCTCGGGACAATGATGATAGCATTTCTACAAATTCCCAGGTTCGCTGCAGAAAGTCGGTTGTTCAGCAGCCACGTAGTGCACTCGTTGTTCGGTCACAGCGGTCCTCAACCCGGCTCTATTCAAGTCCTGACACAGGTCATGAATTATATTATGATTCGGCATCAGTAAGGTTTCGCCTGCTTCATTTAAGTGGTCGTGTGACCTTCTTTCAGAATTCAGGACATCGAGGCTGACGTATCATTACCCCCGTTGATGGAAGAGACCGTACTGTTGGATTTAGATCCGCTTGCGGTGAAGTCTTACAATGCACTTCAAGCGGCGATCACGATAAATGCCGTCGACTCGGAGCGCAAGGATCAGGCGAGGGACTTCATTTATCTACCAAGTCATTACTTATCAAACCATTTTCCAGGATTATCTGTTTCATCCGAATGTGAGTCGTCAAGTTCGCCCTGGTCGTTTGACTGCATGACTGACTCCGTCTAGAATGCTGCATTTCTGAAACAACTAGTGGACAACATGTCACAGTACGTCTGCTGGACCAATCTGGTTTTCCCGTCAATTGACGTATCAAAGGTTGATGTTCTGGCACGTCGATGAGAGGAAATACAACATTGACGAGCTTTTCAAGACCAGCGATACGATGGTGGAGAAAGCACAGGAAAGAGGAAGGTCTCCGCAAGATATAATTGACCTCCGGGAAGCTAAGAAACATATGTGAGCTATCGAGTTACTTTTCTGGTTACAAACCTCATCTCGAATAGAATCTTGGCTACGAATGACAAGTTATGGCGCGATGTTCAGACAAGCTCTACCCCCGAAGTACCCTTTGTTGTCTCGGGAATTCCACATCGAGTATCAGAAGTGTGCTCTGAGCTTCCTTGCACAGCTCCCGCATCTTTCGTTGACTCGTCTCTAACACCATTCATTATGTTCCCCCTACGGCTCGTAAAGCTCCGTGACCTTGTTCTCGCCCGACCGTTCATAAACGAAGACAAACTCGTTGAACTAGTTTATGCCCAGGTAAAAGAAGACCAGGCCCGCACAGCGCTCGTCCTGGAATCCCTCCGCAAGAAAGAGAAAGCCAAAGGAACGAATAAGAGACGTGTCGTCGAGGAGAACGTACGGGAGACTCGCAAGGTCGAAGAAGCCGCCCGCCAGCCTCATGACAAAGTACTCGAAATGCAGAACGAACTGCGTCTCGTGACAGAAAAGCATGCACCCAAATCTCCTACCGCTACCCAGAGGATTAAGGGTGGAACAGCGTTCAATAGATCCTCAGGCCCTGCCTGGCAGATGCCGATGTCAAGGAGCCCGTTAGCCCATGCCCGTGTGGTTACTTCAAGGTCATCCAAGCTCAACTATTTGCTGAAGGAGGCACGGGCTTTTTTTCCAATACTTCGTTTTGTCTGCATCGCTTATTCCGCCTAGGTTTTGGAACACTCCCCGACGGAGAAATTCTTAATATTTTCCAGCATGCCCTTAACACTGGCTCATGTCGCGGATGCTCTTGCTCTTATGGGTATCATGTTCCTTCAGTACACAACTGCCTCACCGGTGCACATTCGTCAACAATATATCACGACGTTTGAGACGTCTGACAAATATAGAGTATTCCTCATGGAATTGAAACATGGCTCTCGCGGTTTGTGAGCACAACTGGCACCCCATTTACTCACGCCTTTCGATCTGAAAACCTGCATATAGAAACCTGATTTCGGCATCTCGGGTCATATTTTGCGAACCAGTTTGGAAAGCGGATGTTGAAGCACAGGCTGTCAAGGTAATTGTTGTCGGCAATCTTATGCAACTTGCCCTGAAAGACCTTTGTGTTATTTTGCTGACGATCGATCTGCCCAACGAATAGCGAGTTCATCGAATCGGCCAGACCAAATCAATCACTGGCGAGTCCACGACCTTCATGGTTAACTTCCCATTCTCACACCTCCACCACATACAGTCAAAACGCTCGCCATTCGGAATTCAGCAGAAGAACTGATGATATCTCGCCGTGCCCAGCTCAAAGGCCAGGACCAAAAGGTATCCTCCTTTACAGATGACTTCACCATGAGAAATTTCATCTCGGTAGGTGACTTCCCCCCCCCTCCATCAACAAGAAGGATCTCACAGTCCTTCTCTTCTCTTATAAGAATCCGAGTTTCATGGAAGAAAAAGCGTACGAACCGGTGATCCTCAATATCCCGTTCCTTGGGGGGTCCGCCGCCGAAGCAATGTCGCACAACCCTGAGTCGGCGTCGGATGCGATCGTGGCCGTAGAGGACGAACGACCATCCTCAGAAGCGCGAGAGACGGTGACAGAGGAAAGCCCCCCATTAAAGAAGATACGAACCATTAAATTTGCGGAGTGACAAGGCAAACGCCTTGTTCGTGTCGCCTTGTATGTAGTATGGTCGTATGGCTTTCTTCGCATTCATTCCAGGTTTTACGGGCTCAGTCTTTTGCTCGTCGTGTAGTGGGTGCACTCAGACACGAAGACACTTTTTATAAGGTGACAAAGGCCTGTTTTTCGGAGACAAGACGGGGTCAGACTGAGACTAAAGAAATGAAAGAAATCACTACAGTGACAAATAATAAGGCAGAAAGAGCCGAAATGAGCACTTAGTGATGTACAGTACAGTAATCCTTTCTCTTCTGTTATTGGTTCACGTCGCCCACTCTCTAGTACCTACCTCTCCTATCCTCTTTTTCGTCTTCATTTATCCTTCGTTTGGCCTAGCTTTATTTCGAGTCTGGATTTCTTATTTTACAGCATGCACACCCCCTTTTTCCTATAGACTTTTTAGTTCGTCGCGAGTGTCAGGTGTTGATGAGACAGATGAGACATGTCAGTTGACCTGGATACAGTCGGGTTGCCATGCGTTCATGACTCGACTGAGTCCATCTTCCACCCTTCTTCCTGTTGTTCGCTCGCCCTCCTGCTCGTCGAATTTGGACTAGTAGATACAGAGGGGACGTATTTAAGCATGCTCTCAAAGCGTTTATTAGACGCAGGTCCCCTTTCCTCGATTTCGCGCGCGACACTCTTTTTCTTTTCCCTGCTCATTGCACTAAGACTTGAGCACGACCAAATGTGAAACCGAGCCAACGAGCCGTCGTGTGTCTTTGTCATCCCATCTAGTGCTAACGCCCCCCTTCTCTGCTAGACCTAATCTCTGTCCGTTCGGAGTCTTCGGACTCACCTGCACGTTCCCTCCGCGCTACGACATCACGGAGGAATAGCAACTTTCGGGGTTATTATATGGAAGTCTTTCGGCTTGCTTCACCCATCCAACGTCAAGGAAAATGTGCGAGACAGAATTACGAGCAGCGACTGATGTGGCACGCAACCGACGTGATGTGTCTGTCTGATTATTATGATCATGGCAAAATCAAGTACAATGCGAAGGACAACAAGAAAGATGAGAGAGAAGGGAAATTACAAAATGGGAACAACCAAAATATGTATATATGAGCATGAAGACCGTTGGCAAATCGTAAAGAAGAGAGCGTCCTCCAGCAGAGCAGAAGAGAAGGAAAGAAAAAAGAAAATAGGTGAACATTAGTCATGAAGTCATCAGTCTCATCTTATCCCGGCCTCACGTCAACGTTATGGCTCGCCAGGGGGCTGTTTCCGACGTAGGGGATGACGAATGGAACGTAACAAAGCGGTTCCACGGCTCCTGCGCGCCGTCGTAATTGGCAATGCGCCAGAGAGATTGCTCTGCATGCGGCGCATAGCAACGCCATTTTCCTCTTGGGCGAAGCTGTATCCACGTGACTGCGAACGCTGTCCAGTAGACATATCGATATGGCTGCCCTGCATCGACGGCATCGCTAATTGAGTGGGCGATTCGCTGCGAGGTGCCACAGAGTCCAGAACTTGAACGCGGTCTTCCACCTGTTCTCCGCTGTGTAGGTAGGCTTCATGAATAAGGTCCATGTTCGGTTTGATTTTGTAGTTCCAATTAAGGATATCCAGGTCACTAGGGTTGAAGCCAAAAGACCACGCCATGTAGAGGTACCTCGGGAGGAGCGCGAGTACGATTGTGATAGGAAGACCTAACCAGAAGATAGCAGAATGAAACAAGAAGTGGTCGTTGCCGTAGACAGAGGTGGAAATCAACGAAGGGGGGATAATTGAATAGATGGCCTAAAACCGCGGGTTAGAACGATTACAGCACAAGTCGAGGATGGAAAGACAGGGAACGTACGGTGTATGCCCAGATGAGTATGATGCCAATAAACACAGCGAAAAACACCCAAGCGGTCCAAAACCTTGTATTGAGACCGTTGAAGAGATTTGCCACCATAGCTGCGGAGATGACCATCGTCGTCGAGAACTCAAAACCACCGACATCATATCCATCATCCCGGGCAGATGGAGAGAAATAACCGTAAAGGAGAATGAAAAAGATAACGACGGACTGCGAGGCGAATGTCATTCGTTGGTGAATTAAAAGCACAATTTTAGACCCACCTGTACGACACCCTCCATCATGAAGACTGTGAACAACTTGACTCCGAACCACTTTCCTTCTCGTCCGTAGCGATACAATTGCGGGAGAGCCATCAGTACATGGTCATCTGTATGGCGGTAAATCCCAGTATCGCTTATCAGTAGTGCACTATACGCACCAACAATCCGATCGAACAAGCCAATAGCAATTACAGGGCATAGTGTCCAGAAGGAATTCCAGAATATCAGGTAAGTGTACTCAAATACACTTGAAGACAACCCGTTAGGGGAAAAGGTGACACAAAAGGGTAGCATCACTTACAAAGCTGATGACCAACTGCAGTAGAACATGAACCACCATAATACACCGATGCAGATGATGTTTTTGTAAAAGAAGTTATTGATCCTGCCAGAAAGCCTGTCAGAACCACAAGTAGTCATCGGTTTTGGAGGGTACTCACATGTTACCGTTGCGAGCATATGACCAGTGTCCATGGACGAGTACCAAACGTTTCAAGAATCGGAACTGCGCAATCGCATAATCCGACGAGTTGACCGCCTGCAAACCTTCCTCGCCAGAAATGCCGACGCCGACGTCTGCCACCTGGATCATACTAACATCGTTCGCGCCATCACCGATTGCGAGCGTCACCGTATCAAGACCGTTCTTGACGAGTAGGACCACCAATGCCTTCTGCTTCGGGGATACGCGGCAACACACCACACCTTCGCACAACATCCCCAGACGAAGAAGCAAGTGCCTGTGGAGCTCGTCCTTAAGAGCCTAGAAAAGTGAACCCGATCAGCCAATCAAGGCCAAGGTAGCGGAAAGAAGATACTCGCATCAGTCAGAGCCAGTCCATCGATAACCAAAACGAATCCACCTGGCCGCTGGCCATTCATTGAACCGACCAGGGATGTAGCACCAGTGGTGACTCGACGTAGTGGATACAGCTGCGAGCCACGAGGGGCATTCTCCTCATCACGGGAGCCAAGAGCCTCCGCGTTCACCTCAGGATCATCGGTGATGGTGCTCTCTGGGAAATACTCTTCGGCGGCGCGCAACATCTGATTGTAAATACTGGCGCCTTCACCGCCTCCACGAATAATGATGATATTTGCTTCACGACCGATGAGATTTGTGCTCTTTCCAATGGCTAATCATGGGGCATCAATACGAACCCGTGAGGAGATAAGGGCTATGACAGAACATACCAATAGCAGTCTCCAGCTTGTCACCCGTCAGAACCCAGATTTTGATGCCGGCCTCTTTAAGACCGGCAATTGCTTCAGGTACACCATCCTGCAGCTTGTCCTCAATTGCAGTTGCGCCCAAGAGCAACATCTGTCGCTCGGCCTCGTCCGACACGCGCTCAATCTCGCTGTCCCTATCATCGACGGACACAAGAGCGCTCCGATACCGTTCGACCCATGAGTCGTACTCATCCTCCGGTATGATGCGGTGCGCAAGCGTGAGAGTGCGCAGACCCTCGCGTGCAAACGAATCGAGTTGATCCTCCGTTACTGCCTTGAGTTCCTCTCCGCCTGGGGCGAGACGCTCGAAGATGACGTTATCTGCACCCTTGCATAGCAATAGTATGGGGTTGTTCCCGGGTTGGTCATTTTCTCCAAGCTGGCGGACAATGACGCTCATACGCTTCCGCGCGCTAGTGAACTCTAGGATATTGAGCAACCGGAAGCGTAGGGGCTCGCGTGCAAACGGTGTGCGCAAGAGCATGACGTCGCGGTCACGGCCCCGGAACTCGAATCCGACGTCAGCTGCGGCCTGAACGAGAGCGGCTTCGTCCGGACTTTGCGCCTTGTATTGGAGCATACCGGTCCTTGGATCGACGCCAACAAGGACAGTGTGACAGAGCGCGAGGGTCGTCCAGTAGTTTCCGTGACGATCACGATCCGGAGACCGAGGATCTGCGGCAGCTGCTTCCATTTCGCGGGAAACCTGGGCAGATCGGAAATGCCGGAGTACGCCGCCAGCCAGTTGTACGTGCCCCACCTCGGCAAGGTTTGCCGGTTCTTGTGGGGAAGTACCATCGCCGGAAGAGGTAGATGTAGATGCTGGAGACTTGGCCACCTCACGGCTAACGTCTTCGTCCGGTTCCTCGTCGACGTATATTTCACCCCCAACAGAAGCACGCCGAAACACCATCGCGTTCTGTCCCGATTAGTAAGGATCAGCCGGCCTGAGCAAGCAGCTCCAACTCACCTGGGTTAGCGTTCCGGTCTTGTCCGAGAAGATGTATTCGATTTGCCCAAGGTCATCAGAAAGTGTGAAAGTTCGTGCCAATGCAGGCGAATCGGTTTTCTTGTAGTACATGTCCGTATCGAAGTAGATGAATGCCGCTTGACCAGCCCGAACAACTTCGACGGAGATGTAGAGCGAGATGGGGACGATATTCTGGAACCTGAAAGACACCAGATGCAAGTCAGCACGAATTCACATTTTCACCGCAGCGTGAGGGCAGGCTACGAACGTGATCAAGGCAAACAAGAAGGTGATCAACCCATTCACTGACGGGTTGTCTCCGCTCCTGTTATCGTCAAACAGCCACGGTGCTTGTCTCGGGAAGTAATGGTGTTCAAGGACTGAGTCGATGACACCGCAGATAACAGCCATGATACCGAGAATCACCAAGTTTGCCAAAACCATGGGGTTCATCTGGCGCTCAACCTTACCCCGCTTACTGGGAGTACCGCCTGAGTTGAGAACAAGCTTGGTGTCGAGACCGGTGTACATGACGATGCCGATGACCCACGTGGTATTCCGCAGTACGGTACCACGCAGCAACGTCGTTTGCAAATCAACCGGATGACGCTCGCCGTTGATATCGACCGCGGCAGCGAGCTTGTGCATCAGAACTTCAGGGCGGTCGCATTCAACCTTGAAAACGTTCTTTGGGTCGGCGCAGACCACAGCATTGCGCAGGTGTGTGAGCGCCGGGACGGGATTGCGCGACTTGAGATTGGTCTCGCCGTCCAGATTTTTGGTCTCGACGAAGGCGACATTCTCATCCTCGCTCGTGGCGCAAATGAGTATGTCGGCAGGGATGCTCTCATGGTCGAAAATCTTGACAAAGTCGCCGACGCGGAGGTCTTCCCAGGTGGTTTTCTGCCAGTGTGGTCGGGATGCCTTGTTACTGTGATCGGAAGCAGGATCGTCGTCGTATTCGGAGTCCGGGTCGTCACTGGTGGCCGGGGACGTAGTCTTCTCAAGGGTTTCAGGTGGGGCAGGGTTCGCGAGCGCTTGTGCGGTCTGATTAATGGTCTTTGTAAGCTTCTCTCTTCCGATACGCTTGGTTAGAGCGCGGACGAAGGTCTTGCTCTTCGGCTCCATTGGATTGGGGTTGACATATCCTTCCCCTTCGAGGACATGTACTTCAGAAAAGTTGACGACTCGATCGGATTGATGGCGCTTGATGTCCTCGTACGCATCTTTGATCGCAGTCATGCCCAGAACGATGATCAAGGGAAGGATGACCAAGCCAGGAGAGACGGTTTTGAACTTGGGGAGGAATTGGAGGATGGCAATAACGGTGAAAAATCTACACGGAGATTGCGAATAGTGAGCGAAGGGGATGCGAGGAGTCGGAGCGGCTTACACATTAGCAACCCGACGGTATTGCTCTAGTAAATTACGAGGAAAGAACGTGAGGAGAGTGTACTTTGAGGTGATGACCTGATTTGAGTGATACTGGTGCTCCTTGAGGACCCTGTGTTTATGGTCATAATACGAGTCGGGGAGGGGCTCATTGATGTGTATAGTGCGGGGCGGTCCGGGGGGCCGTTTGCGGACAAAGAGATCCTCTATTGAAAACGACGAGAGGAGCCTGTCGTACCAGGCAACGAAGCCCGTTGGTTTGGGCATGGTGGAGGGGAGAGAGAAAGGGTAGGGATGATTGATTGGCGGTGTGTAATGTAATTGAATGGGGACGCTCGCTGAGCCCCTACCTGCCGTGAACGCCGAAAAGGCCACCCGTTCCGAGGGCCGAGACAAACATGGATTACACACCTGGCGCCCAGTCGCCATCACTCCGCTGACTCATCCGATTCAACCGGGGCGGAGTACACGCGTTTATGATCGTATCATTTTCGAAATGACAAAGAGTCCAGTGTCCTCTTATTGGGGCGGGTAACTAACAAGATCAACAACTAATAAACTAACGCCAAGCTCACGCAGGGTATCACCTTTCACACATACGTATTGTCGACGAAACGCGAAACGGCACGAAAAGATGCCGGTCCAATCAACATCGCCGAGAGCCGGGATTGCTCGGGTCGGGTGTACACAATTCCTCCATTTACGCCTGTTGTGGTCGCGCGTTCTCCTTGAGCGCGAGCAATTGTTTAGAGCGGAAAGCCTCGTAATGGATTTGGGCCGTGGTCTCGATGAGATCTTGCAAATGAGTCCTGAAGAACGTCATCCATCCTTGTTTCCACATCCGCACAAATTTGTTTTAAGCCACCTACCTGGTCAAGA
>WNFQ01001063.1_pt1 | contig 26409 bp, 20 predicted proteins | sample 5400171 | NCBI WGS metagenome assembly WNFQ01 (sample SAMN13153356, study PRJNA577476) | soil metagenome | isolation source: 20 cm soil under Madrone tree | place: USA:California | collected 2016-06-14
CGCCTATGAGCATCGCAATACCAACTGAGAGACCAACCAGGTGTCCGATCGCCAACAAGGCAAACGACAAAGAGAAGTCATAACCGCTCACGGCACCCTTGCGGCCGATTCGGAAAGTCTGCGCGACGTCCGAAGCGAAAACTTGTGTGGCTACAATCACCGCAAACACCGCTGCAACGATCGATCCCCACAGCACCGCGAGCAGACCTGCGCGGCCGTGTTCGATGTCGGATGCGTGCTCCGAATCGCCGCTGCTGCCGACCTTCAGCACCTCGGCGCAGGCGACACCCTCGGGGTACGGCAGGTCGGATTGTGTCACCAACGCGCGGCGCAGCGGGATTGAGTACATCACGCCCAGAATGCCGCCCAATGCACAGATCGCGAATGAGATCCAGAATGGAAAACCGGTCCACCACCCGATCATGATCAAACCCGGCAGCACGAAGATAATCGATGACAGCGTGCCCGCTGCCGAGGCGACCGTCTGCACGATGTTATTTTCCTGAACTGTTGCGTCCCGGAAGGCTCGCAGGATCGCCATCGAAATCACGGCCGCGGGAATAGATGTAGAAAAGGTGAGCCCGGCCTTGAGGCCGAAATACACATTGGCCGCGGTGAACACCAACGTGATGATGACGCCGACGATTAGGCCGCGGACCGTAAGTTCGTTGCGCGTGTTTGCGCGGGTTTGTTCGCTGGCGCTCACGATGTGAATTCGAATTGTAATCGGTTGCACAAAGGGCTCACCGCCCGACCGACGAGATCGCAGGATAGTGTGGAGTCGCCGGATTGGTCAAGATGCGTGCCCGGCTCACGCGCTGCTCGTCATTCTGAACGAAGCGGAGCGGAGTCGAAGATCCCTGGGAATCGCCTCAAGCTCCCACCCACGGGCGATCCCTCGACTTGGCTCGGGATGACCATAGCGAAATCACGCTTGTGCTCTCGGGCTGCTTTTTCCAAGCTTCTGCAAATGGCGAATATCGATACCGCGAATCCGCCGCAGGAATATCCTGACATTGTCGGCGCACGGCCGACTAATCCACTCGCCGCCAATTTCAAGCCGTTCATTCCGCCCTCGGTGCAATTGCCGGAACTGACGCTGTTCCATCTGCTCACCGGCACAGTTCTCGGAATTATTTTCGGCGCATCGTCGCTTTATCTCGTGCTCAAAGTCGGATTAACAGTAAGCGCCTCCATTCCGGTGGCCGTGATTTCCATCACCATCTTTCGCATCTTCTCAAAGTTCGGATTTCGGGACGCGAACGTTTTGCAAAACAATATCGTCCAGACGGCCGGCTCCGCTGGGGAATCGATCGCGTTCGGACTCGGCGTGACCATGCCGGCGATCATGATTCTCGGGTTCGACCTCGAAATCGCCCGGGTGATGCTCGTCGCAGTGCTGGGCGGATTACTCGGAATCTTAATGATGATTCCGCTGCGTCGCGCGCTTATCGTCGCTGAACACGGAATTCTGAAATATCCCGAGGGAACGGCCTGCGCTGAAGTTCTTAGAGCCGCAGCTTCGAAAGAATCTCTCGAGGTGGCCGACAAAACTCATACTACTGCCAATGCCGAGATCGTAAACGCAGAGGCTGCGGGCGGCGGAAAAGTAATCTTTTCGGGTTTCGGCGTCGGTTTGCTGTATCAGGCTGCCATGAGTGCGTTCAAAATGTGGAAGGACACGCCGGAGAAAATTTTTGCCGCGCCCTTCAAAGCCGGATCGATCGCCGCGGAGATTTCGCCGGCTCTCCTCGGCGTGGGTTACATCATCGGGCCACGCATCGCTTCGATCATGTGCGGCGGCGGTGTGCTCGCGTATCTGGTACTAATCCCGGCGATTAAATTTTTCGGCGAAGGATTGACAACGGTTCTTCCGCCGGAAACCGGCGGGAAGCTGATCAGCCAAATGAGTCCGAACGATATTCGTGGCGCCTATGTTCTTTATATAGGCGCGGGAGCCGTAGCCGCAGGCGGAATCATAAGCCTGCTTCGCTCGATTCGGACCATCTGGCACGGATTGAGAGGCGGCTTGGCGGACTTGCTCGGGCACCATGGACCGCGCGAACACGCGCCACGCACTGATCGCGATTTGTCCATGCGCGTCGTCATCGGCGGCTGCCTTCTCATCATCGCCATCATCATGGCCGTGCCCCAATTGAATCTGCGCGGGAATTTGCTCGGCGCATTTTTGATCGTGCTGTTCGGTTTCATCTTCGTCACGGTCTCGTCGCGATTGACGGGCGAGATCGGCTCCTCGTCGAACCCGATTTCAGGAATGACCGTTGCGACTTTGCTCCTCACCTGTTTGGTTTTTCTGATCGTGGGCTGGACCGGTCCGCACTATTTCGTCACCGCGCTTTCGATAGGCGGCATTGTCTGCATCGCTGCTTCTAACGGCGGCACCACGTCGCAGGATTTGAAGACCGGGTTCCTGGTTGGATCGACACCGAAATTTCAACAGATCGCGATCCTGTGCGGCGCACTGGCTTCCGCAATCGCACTCGGACCAATCCTGTTAAAGTTAAATGATGCTTCCACAGTTTACGTGCCGGTAACCGGAACTGAATCCGGTCTGCATGCACCAGCCGACGAGCTCGGACGCGCGGAGAAATTGCAAGGCCCGCAGGAGGTGTCGGATCACAATACGTATCGAGTCTGGCAGCATACCGATGCCGGTGGGATGTCTGCAGAGCGCTACCTCGTGAACGATCAAGGCATTCCCGTTTACCTCGTCGATCCTGGAATTAACGGAACACACAGACTCAGACCTGATGGTTCGGCTGTAACCAAGTTCGACGCGCCCAAAGCCACATTGATGTCTTACATCATCAAAGGCATTCTCAGTCATAAATTGCCCTGGGCGCTTGTGCTGCTCGGCGTGATGATTGCGATCGTGTTGGAAATGAGTGGCATTCCGTCGCTTGCGTTTGCAGTCGGCGTTTATCTGCCGCTCTCATCCTCCAGCCCAATTTTTATCGGCGGAATGATTCGCTTGTTAGTCGATCGCTATTTGAAGATAAAGTTCCGACACAGAAATTTGTCCGACATTGAACTGACTGCGGAAGGCGATAAAAGTCCGGGCGTGTTGCTTGCTTCCGGTTACATCGCGGGCGGTGCGCTTGCCGGGATCGTGATCGCATTCATGGCTGTTGTGCCCAGTCTTGTCGGGATAAGCAGGCGGATCGAAGAATGGTCAGCGGCGCAAAATCCGTTCTTTAGCGGTGCTTACGCCGATCTGCTCGCCCTGGTTCCATTTACCGTCCTCTCAGTCCTGCTTTACCTCGTGGGACGCGACATTCTCTTTAGGACACAACCGAGAGGCAGAAAGGCTTAGTACGTCTCGACTGGCGAGCGACTGGCATCTTCGGGACTCCGCTGCTTCGCCCGCTCTTCGCCAAGAACGGCGACACGGAGGTCCCAGATTTCATTGTCGATCTTGCGAAAAGTTGCTTCGGAGAATTTATCCGGCGGCGAAATTTTTTCCTTGAAGCGCGACACGTTCTCCAGCGCGCGATTAATTTGATCGCGCGGCAACGTGGCGAGAATTCGGTGCACGTTTACAATCTCTGGAATGCGATGACAGATCATGGCGAGATCATTTCCTGCCGCGATCGCGAGGCGAATTGTCTCTTCGAGGCCGTACTCATTCAGGATCGCGCCCATGTCGAGATCGTCAGTCATAATCAGACCGGCGAAGCCCATCTCTTTGCGCAGCAATCCAGTCACGACGCGATGGGACAATGTCGCGGGCGTTCTTTTCGGCTCGAAACATGGATACCAGCCGTGGCAAGTCATCATGCTATCGATGACATTGGGCGGACGGCCCACCGGTCCGTCCTTAGCAATAAAGGCGCGAAACACGGCAAGCTCTTCTTTGTCTAATTCTGCGCGTGTGCGCTCGATCGTCGGCAGGTCATGATGCGCATCGACGGTCGCCGCAGAATAGCCAGGGAAATGTTTGCCGCAGCTTGCGATCCCCTGCTCTCTCATCGCTTCGTTAAATGCACCAGCATTGTCAACCACCTGCTCGACCGTTTTTCCATAACACCGACCGCGCAGTGAGTTATCCGCGTCATCATCGAAAGAAATGTCGAGCACCGGACAAAGATCGAGGTTGAAACCAAAAAGTCGCAGCAATCTCCCCGTAATCTCGCCGTGCCGGCGGATAAAATTGACATCGCCTTTATCGCGTAATTGCTGCGCGTTCGGCGGCTCATTCCCGATTAAACGCAATCGCGAGACGCGACCACCCTCTTGGTCGATTGTGATAATCGGCTCGATTTCGCTCAGACCGCGAAGATCATCGATCAATTCGCGCAATTGCGGTGCACTCTCAATGTTGCGAGTGAAAAGAATAAAGCCTCCGGGTTGGATTCGCCGAAACAATTTCTCCGTCTCCGCATCGAGGCGCGGGCCAGGAACGCCCGTGAGAATCAATTGACCGCGCGAATTAGTCTTCATACTTTTCGGAACTAGATGTCGATTTTGCGTGGAGAAAACAAAAAAAACGCCAGTTATCGCAATTTTTTCATGTCATTCCGACGGGCCCAAAGGGCAATGGACGAATCCTGTCGAAATAATGAAGGGGCGCATCGCGTGATTCGTCGACTCCGTTCCGTTCGCTTCGCTCCCCGCTCTGCGCTCAGAATGACCTAAATGAGAATCGCAATTTACGGCGGCACGTTCGACCCGGTTCATCACGCGCATCTCATCCTCGCGCGCGAAGCGATCGAGACGCTCCGTTTACAAAAAGTTATTTTTGTGCCGGCTGCGGTCTCGCCTTTTAAGAAATCCGCGCCCGTTGCGAGCGGCGAAATACGCTTGTCGATGTTACGGGCGGCGACCAAAGACGAAATCGGATTTGCGGTCGACGATTGCGAGCTGCGTCGCCCGCCGCCTTCATATATGATCGACACCATCGAAGACGTTCAACGCCGCGAGCGCGACGCGGAGATTTACTGTCTGATCGGCGAAGACAATGTGGCCGAGCTCGCCAAGTGGCATCGCTTCGTCGAGCTGGAAAAGATAGTGCGCTTTGTGGTTCTCGATCGCACCGGCGGGCCGGCCAATTACTCGTACGAGATCATCCGTCGCAGAATCGACATTTCCGCCACGGAAATCAGAAATAGGGTTGCTTCCGGCCAGTCAATTCGCTATTTCGTACCACAAGCAGTCGAGGAAATTATTCGACGCGAAAAACTTTACCAGGAGCAACCGAAATAATCCCAGAAAACTTAGCAAAAACCTGCGCAGGATTGGCCTCGAATAAGAAAGCCGAAGAGATTGTCGTCCTGGATCTGCGTGCGATCTCAACGTTTACCGATTTTTTCGTGATTTGCTCCGCCACATCGGAGCCCCAGCTCAAGGCGATCGCAAATGAAATTGAAACGCGATTGCGCCAGGACCATTCGATTCGACCCGTGGCGATCGACGGGTTTCCAGCCAGCCAATGGATCGTGCTCGATTATTTGCAGGTGGTCGTCCACGTTTTCCATCGGGAAAAACGCGCCTTCTACTGCTTGGAGAGTCTTTGGGGCGACGCGCCGCTGCTACAGTGGGAAGCAGCCACGGCGGGCTGATTGCCGATATAGTTTGTGCCAGGCGCCTGTCTTGTGGGATCCGGTGCTCGCCGGCCGCTACAATTATTTCGGCGATACGGCGGGAGCGGCGGGAGCGGGGCTCGCGGCAGCCTGCGGAGGTTTGACGCCGATTAGCTCCACTTCAAAAATCAAAGTCGAATTGGGAGCGATATCAGGGCCCACGTTGCGATCGCCATACGCAAGATTTGCCGGAACGAAGAATTGATATTTTGATCCCGTCTTCATCAGTTGGAGCCCTTCCGTCCAACCCTTGATTACGCCATTAAGCGGGAAAGTCGCAGGCTGCCCGCGCTTGTACGAGCTGTCGAACTCAGTGCCGTTGATAAGCGTCCCGCGGTAATTTACCGTCACCGTGTCGGTCTCTTTCGGTTGCGGTCCCGTTCCCTCCTTGATGGCTTTGTACTGGAGGCCGCTGGCCGTCGCTTTCACGCCTTCTTTCTTTTTGTTTTCCTCCAGAAATTTCGCACCTTCCGACGCGTTCTTCTCCCCCGCTGCCTTCTGTTTTTGTTGCATATCTTTTTCAAATGCCGCCATAACCTCCTTGACCTGATCGGCGTTCAGTTGAGGCTTGCCGGCGATCGCATCCTTTATGCCAGCAGCGAGCAGGTCGGGATTAACCTGCACATTCTGCCGTCCGAGGTTAAATCCGATGTTCAGGCCAATGCTATAGCTGACCTTGTCCTTCTGATCTTTAAGCTGTGGTGATTTCTCTTGCCCGAACACGGGCAGCGCAAGTGAGAGTGCGGCGAAAATGAGGGTAAAATGTTTCATAAGGTAGTGTTTTCCCTACGGGGCTGGTTAAATTCAGCGCCGCAGGAAGTGCCACGCTAATGGATAAACCTCATTCGTCAAGAAAACAGGAAGAGCGGCAGGAGCTCCGTCAGGCTCGGGCTTTCGCCACGCTGTTCTCCTTCATCGGCGTCCTTCTTCAATTGCAAACAGTCGGCGCGATCACCCTCTCGCACACCGATGCGCTCAAAATCGGAAAAAGAATCTGGCAAAACGAATGCAATGGAACCATCGCCGGTCTTACCTCATGGAACGAAGGGGAAAATTTTGCGTCGCTGGGCATCGGTCACTTCATCTGGTATCCAAAGGGTCAGCGTGGTCCATTCGAGGAAAGTTTTCCCAAGCTGATAAATTTTATCTCACGTCGGGGCGCTAAATTGCCAAAATTAGTTTTGGGACGCGACGATGCGCCCTGTCCGTGGAACTCGCGCACGGAATTTCTTCTCGCCCAACACACAGGGGAGATGAATCAATTACGCCAGTTTCTTTCCGACACGGTTGATCTTCAGACAGAATTCCTTATTGCCCGGTTGCAAAGCGCGCTGCCGAAAATGCTCGCCGAAGCGGCGCCTCCCGACCGCGCGAAGGTGCAGCAGCAATTCGAGCGCCTGGCGAGCACGCCGCGGGGCTGTTACGCGCTCGTTGATTATGTGAATTTCAAGGGCGAAGGAGTCCTGCACACGGAACGATATCGAGGCCAGGGCTGGGGCTTGCTTCAGGTTCTCGAAGGGATGCACCGCGCAAGTGGCGACGACGCAGTCGATGAATTCGCTCGCTCTGCGAAGGCAGTCTTGATTCGGCGCGTGCAAAACGCCCCGACAGAACGAAATGAATCGAGATGGTTATCTGGTTGGATTCGGCGCGTAAACAGCTACAGTGGCGCCTAATTTATGCCGGCAAAATTCCCGATGTCGCTCTGCGCGGCTTTATTAATACTAGCTGCTCTTGCATGTTCAGTCAGCGCTCAGATACGTCTTTTTGGACCGAAGCCGACGCCACAACCAATGCGGAAAGCGTCCGATCTCATTCGCAGGCAAGAACCAGTCAAAGTCAATCAAGCACTGCTGAAGGAAGCCACGCCCGACAATGTCCATGTGGTGGTCTCGCTTCCCAAGCAGCGCGCTTTTCTTATGATCGGCGACCAAATCGTGATCGACAGCCCGATTTCTTCTGGCAAGCGGGGGCACAGTTCACCCACGGGTAATTTCAGTGTGCTGGAAAAAGACCCGAACCATCGTTCCAACATTTACGGCGACTTCGTTGACCGTTCCGGTCGCACTGTCCGCGCAGGCGTCAGCGCCAAAATCGATGCTGCGCCCAGCGGAACACATTATGTGGGCGCATCGATGAAGTGGTTTATGCGGCTAACGGCCGAAGGCGTTGGAATGCATATCGGGATTTTGCCGGGATACCCCGCCTCGCATGGCTGCATCCGGATGCCGCCCGATGGAGCGAAATTATTTTACGATCACGTTAAAGTAGGCACTCCGGCCGACGTAGGCGATTATTAACGAAACATAGATTTCCATTCTGCGCGCCTATGTTCCGAGAATTTTCCGCCGCAGCAGATCGAAGGCTGCCTGCGCAGTAAGCTGCTTGAAGGTCTCGCGATTGCTCGGAAAAAATAATTTCTTTACCATAATGTCGTCTGGCGCGCCCAGCGCGATGTAAACCGTTCCCACTGGTTTCTCCGGCGAGCCACCGGATGGCCCCGCAATCCCAGTTGTGGCCAGCGCATATGTCGATCCAGCGCGTGTGCGCGCATGTTCCGCTAGCGCCCGCGCGACTGGCTCGCTCACAGCGCCGTGTTTCTCGATCAACGTCGGATCGACATCCAACATGTCGATCTTGGCTTGATTGGCGTAACAAACATAGCCAGCGATAAATACTTTCGAGGCGCCCGGCACATTCGTGATTCGGTTCGCGAGCAATCCGCCCGTGCACGACTCCGCGACGGCAAATGTTTCGTTCCTTTGGCCCAGGAGTTTCACGATTACTTCCTCGAGAGTTTCATCACTCACGGAAAAAATCGACAATCCGAGTTCATGCTTGATGATCGCGTCCGCGCGCGAGATCGCATCAGGTTCTCCGATGATGCGAACATCGACTTCTCCCGGGCGCGCACAATAGCCGAGTTCAATCCCCGGGATCGCGAGAACTTTTTCGCCAATCGCTTCCTCGACGGTCGATTCACCCATACGGACAATTTTGTAGAGACGCCGCTCGGTCGAAGCCGGCACTTGCACAATCGAGCGTAAGATCGGCATTGCAGACGCCAGAAACATCGGCTGGAGCTCGCGAGGCGGCCCGGGCAGGACAAAGAGGTGCGGCGAAGGAATGTGCGGATTGATGTTTGCCTTCAAGTATAATCCCGACGCGCTTCCGTTTTCATTTGGAAGAATCTCTGCGCCCGCGGGCACGTCAGCCTGTCGGGCGATTCGAGAGGTCCATTTGATTCCGCGGGCATCGAGTCTCTGTCTAAGCGAAGCAAGCAGCTGCGGATTCTGATGCAATTCCAATCCAAGCACATCCGCCACGATTTCTCGCGTGATGTCATCTGTGGTCGGACCAAGCCCGCCGGTCACAAACAGAATTTCCGCACGCGAAAACAACTCCGTCAGTGCATCACGAATCGCCTCACCATCGGGAACCGTGCGCCGCTCTGCGATGCGCAGACCCAAGGGGAAAATCTCCTGCGCGATAAACGCAAGATGCGCATCGTGCACATCACCCAGCAAAAGCTCTGTGCCGGTGTTGAGAAGATCCACTCTCATTTCGCGTGCTGAAGTTTGCCGCGAACAGAAGAAACGTCCAGCGTTCAACGCCCAATGTCGAGCTCAGAGGACGAATCTAAATTGAATGTTGGGCGTTCGGCGTCTTCTGCCGAAATCACGCCGCGTCTTTGTCCTGCTTCTTGCGAATGAGCGGAAGCTTTCTGCCTTCCACGACCGCGCGATTGATCGTGACTTCGGCGATATCTTCGCGGCTCGGCACCTCATACATGATATCGAGCATGATCCGTTCGAGCAGCGAGCGCAACGCGCGCGCGCCGGTTCCCTTTGTGACCGCCTGCGCCGCCAGGGCGCGCAAGGCATCTTTTGTCAACGTCAACCGCACGCCTTCCATCGAGAAAAGCTTCGTGTACTGCTTGACCATCGCGTTCTTAGTCTCCGTCAAGATCGCCACCATCTCTTCCTCCGTCAGAGCGTCGAGAGAGCTTACAACGGGCAATCGCCCTATGAATTCCGGAATCATTCCGAAAGCGAGCAAGTCTTCCGGTTCGACATGGCGAACGGCTTGCTTTCGCAATGCTTCCTCGACTTCGAGAGTCGGGCTGCCAAAGCCCAACACTTTCTGGCCGATGCGTTTTTGAATAATCTTATCCAGCCCGATGAAGGCGCCGCCGCAAATGAAGAGGATTTTCTCAGTGTTGACCTGAATGTATTCCTGATGTGGGTGTTTGCGTCCGCCTTGTGGCGGAACGTTGCACGTGCTGCCCTCTAGAATTTTAAGCAGCGCCTGCTGAACGCCTTCGCCGGAGACATCACGGGTGATGCTCACGTTATCGGTTTTTCGCCCGATCTTGTCGATCTCGTCGATGTAAACGATGCCGATCTCGGCTCGTTTCACATCGTAATCGGCATTCTGCAGGAGTCGCAGAATGATGTTCTCGACGTCTTCGCCCACATAACCGGCTTCGGTCAACGTGGTCGCATCGGCGATGCAAAATGGGACATCGAGAATTCTGGCCAGCGTTTTGGCCAGCAACGTTTTACCGGAGCCGGTCGGTCCGATCAGCAAAATGTTGCTCTTCTCGATTTCAACTTCCGCAAGTGGATCCGGCTGGAATGCCGCAGATGCATCGGCCGACGCCGAAGTTTGCAGGACGCGCTTGTAATGGTTGTGCACCGCCACCGAAAGCGTCTTTTTGGCGACCTCCTGCCCGATCACATATTGGTCGAGCGAGCGCCGGATTTCTGCCGGCTTCGGCACGCGAATGTTGGAGGACTGGCGCCGGGCGTCCTCGTTGAGCTCTTTATCGAGGATGTTTTTGCAAACGTTTATGCAACTGTCGCAGATATAGACTCCCGGTCCTGCGATTAATTTGCGCACCTCCGCATGACTCTTGCCACAGAACGAGCACATGGTGAGGTTGGAAGCGCGAGCCATATTTGGGGTGTTAGAAAAGAGCTCTTATCCCCCGGCCTTCCGCGGCAAAGCAGCCTCAGCGACTTCTACCGATCGGTCGCCGGAAGGAGGGGTCGCGCCATCGAGCAGCTTCACTTCCTTGCGGGACTTAATTACTTCGTCCACTAAACCGTACGCCTTCGCCTCCTCAGCGGACATGTAATAATCGCGGTCCGAATCCATCCGCACCTGTTCCTCGGATTTACCGGTGTGTTGAGCGATGATTTTGATGAGGCGTTTCTTAAGCTTGAACATGTAATCGACCTGACGCTCAACGTCGCTCGCCGCCCCTTGCGCGCCGCCGGAAACCTGATGGATCATGATATCTGAATTCGGAAGCGCGAACCGCTTGCCCTTCGTCCCCGCACAAAGCAAAACCGCAGCCATGCTCGCAGCCATGCCGAGGCAATAGGTCGTCACATCGCACGTGAGAAACTGCATGGTGTCGTAAACCGCGAGCCCAGCCGTAACCGAGCCGCCCGGCGAATTGATATAGATGTTAATGTCCTTTTTCGAGTCCTCCATTTGCAGAAACAGCAACTGGGCAATAACCAGGTTGGCAATGTGATCGTCCATCGGGGTCCCGATGAAAACGATGCGATCTTTAAGCAGCCGTGAGTAAATATCGTAGCTGCGCTCGCCGCGGCCAGTCTGTTCCACGACCATCGGAATCAGCACCGATTGCGATCGGTTCTTACCGGATATGCTCATGATTTTTCTTCTGCAACAGTGCTTACTTCCATCTTTCCGACGCTAACATTCGCCTTCAGAAAATCAAGGGTCTTACCTAGCAGAATCTGTTCCGCGAAGGAATTGAGACCGTTGTGCTCTTCCAACTCTTTGCGCATTTTGTCGACGGAAACATCGTAACGCGCTGCGTCCTGCCTGATCCGTAGATCGACATCTTTGCGCGAGACATCAATCTTTTCGGATTCCGCGATCCGATGCAAAATGAAATTGGTCTTCAACCGGTGGGCAGCGAGACCTGCGGCACTCTCGACAAGCTCTTTCTCTTTGTCCTTAAGCATTTCATCAGGAATGCCCCGCTCGCGATTTCGTTGCACCAGCTCGCCTAAAGTGCGTCGTGTTTCGTTTTTCAGCAAAGCAGGCGGCAACTCAAATTGGATGCGCTCATGCAAATACTGAACGACCTGTCCTTCTTTCGCTCGCTCGCGCTCATGTTCTTTCTCGTGTTCGAGATCGTGTTCGATCATTTGACGAAGATCAACAAGCGTCTTTCCGGGGATCAACTTCTCTGCGAAAGCATCATCAAGCCGCGGCAGAACTTTTTCTTTTATCTCTCGTAACGTGACTATGTAGTTTGCCTCTTTGGCCGCGAGTTCTTTGACCGGAAAATCCGACGGAAATGCGACGGAAACCTTGCGCGTTTCGTCGCGCTTCTCTCCGGTCATCTGCTCGCAGAATGCCGGGAGAAAATTGTCCGGTGCCAGATGCAGCCAGAATTTTTTGCCACCGTGAAGATTTTTGCTCGCCTGCGGTGCGATTTCACTGACCGGCTTGCCGTCAATTGAGCCTTCGAAGTCGATAACCGCAAAATCTCCCATTTGCAGGCCGCGTTCTGGCGCATCGACAAAGTCGGCCGATTGATCGCGCAAGCGCTCAAGCGCCGCATCGACCTCCGCATCGGAGACGTTCGTCTCGGGCAACTGCACAGGAATGTTTTTGTATTCCGGCAGGTCGAACTCCGGCGTAGTGACCACGGTCGCGCGGAAGCGCATCGATTTGTCCTCACCGAATTGGACATCTTCGATGTTAGCCAATGAAGCAACACGTAATTGCTCCTGCTCGATTGCGTCGTGATAACTCTTTGAGACGAGTTTTTTGGTCAGCTCTTCCTGAATTTCTTTGCGAAATCTTTTTTCGATCACCGAGCGCGGCGCCTTCCCCGGCCGATAACCTGGAATTTTCGCAAGGCGCGCGAAGTTGTTTGCGATGGAGTCCCACTCCTTGGAAACCTCGTCGGACGGCAATTCGATTTGCAGCGTAGAAATAGACCCCGGCTGCTTTTCAATTTCGACTTTCATGAATGGTCTTACTGTAGCGGCGCTCTCTGAGCGTCGCATTAATTTTCCTCCGCCCGCGACAGGACACATCGGCCGCCGCACACGTAAACGGAATGCATTGGCGGAAAGCCGAACCAGTACGCGATCTCGCGATAATCTTTGCAATCGAAGATCGAGAAGTTGGCGAGCTTGCCGATTTCGAGCGAGCCGATCTTGTCGCCAAGATTGAGACTGTAGGCTGCGTTGATTGTCGCGGCGGTGATAGCCTCCGCTGGCGACATTTTCATTTGCGTGCACGCGAGCGAGAGGACCATCGGCATGCTTGGCGTTGGCGACGAACCAGGATTGAAATCAGTTGCAATAACAACAGCAAGCCCCGCCTCGATCATTTCGCGGGCACGCGGATAATCTGCCCACCCAAGCGCATAGACTGATCCCGGCAGCAAAACCGGCTGCACGCCTGAAGTTTTCATCGCTGCGATCCCCCGCTCGTCGGTTTTTTCCAAATGATCCGCCGTTGTCGCTTTTAATTCGGCGGCCAGTTTTGCGCCGCCGGAATTAGTGAGTTGATCGGCGTGAATTCGCAGCTTGAGTCCCAGCTTTTTTGCCGCGGTCAAAATCTCCCTCGATTGCTCGACGTCGAAATAGCCGCGCTCACAAAATACGTCGCAAAATTCCGCCAGCTTTTCTGATGCAACTCGCGGCAGCATTTCCTGGATCACACAATTGACATGTTCATCGGCGCTCATCTCGCGCGGCACCGCGTGTGCGCCGAGAAACGTCGGAACAATTTCGAGTGGGGTCTCCTGATTAAGCCTCCGAATCACGCGCAAAATTTTTAGCTCATCATCAACCGTCAGCCCGTAGCCCGATTTAGCTTCGACCGTCGTCGTTCCGCAGCGGAGAAACCACTGCGCATGCTTCTTCGCTTGCGCAAGAAGATCGACGTCGCTGGCCGCGCGCGTCTTTTCCACCGTTGACCAAATCCCGCCGCCGGCTGCTGCGATTTGCTCGTAGGTTTCACCAAGCGCTCGCCGCTCGAAATCATCGAGACGATTGCCGGCAAAGACCAAATGCGTGTGTGCATCGACGAATCCAGGCAGAACAACCCGCCGTCCGGCATCGATGATCTCCGCATCGTCTACCTTTTTCTCGATCTCGTCGCTCAGGCCAACGATATCGATCTTGCCATTGCGGATCAACATTCCACCGTCGCGAATGATCGCTAGCTGCGACATCTCCATTCCGATACGTGGTCGGAGCGGCCCGGCCAGGGTAACTAATTGTGAAGCGTTAAGAACGGCAAGGGTGCCCATGAAATCATTGAGGGGTTAAGGCGTCAAAAAGTTAAAGCGAATTTGCCTTTGTCGCTTCAACGCTTCAACCAAGCTTCTTTTCCACGACGCAGTTAATTTCTTTGAACCGCGCCTCAGAATCTGCACTGATCTTTCGGACCTTTTCAACGAACGCCGATTTGAATTTTTCATCTTTCAGCCCGGCCAGATTAATCCTTACATTCATGGCCGCCCCTTCGATGCAGGCGCGCGTCGCGATAGCGCCAACGCCAACATCCGAAATGGAGGCAGGATTGCCCTTGTCGGCCATTTCGGAAAGCAGTTGGTAAGATTTGAACGCAGTTTCCATCGCCTTGAATGGAATCTCGGCCGCATATTTCGTCGCCTGCTCGATTGCCGCTGAGCGCGCGGCTTTTTCTTCCGCCGATTCCTTTGGCAACGCAAATGCGTCTATTACCTTGTTGAAAGCGGCCGTGTCTTCATCCACAAGCGAGAGCAATTCGTCTTTGAGTTGTTGCGCTTTCACCGCCCGGTCGCTGAAATACTCGAGCTTATCGTCCCACCCGCGTTTTCCGGCGGAAAGATTGGCCACCATTCCGCCTAACGAAGCGCCCAACGCGCCCATCAACGCCGCCACGGAACCGCCGCCTGGTGCGGGCGAATCGCTCAACGTTTCATTGCAGAACTCGCGGAGGTTCATTTTCAACAACGATCTCTTGGAATCGGATTCGATCTTGAATTCAATCACCTTTTCGTTCGGGTCGAAAGGTTTCAACTCACTCAATCCCATTGACCGAACCGCAATGTCGATCAGTGCTTCCTCGGAGGCGCCCTCCGACCATTTCTGTTTGCGGAGAAAATATCTTCCGGCCTCTATCAGACATTTTTTCGGGACCATGCCGACGATTTCCGACCCCGTCGCACGCAGACCGCGTTTACTCGCTGATTCGACACAGGCGTCGAACGAAACATGCAAAGGCGTTTCCTCGACGTTCGTCAGGTTCATGGAAATCTGCGCGATTCCGTACTCTTCGACGTACCAACCAATCGCCTTCACGTGCTTCAGCATTCCAGGAATGCGGACGGGCTCGCCGCTGGCATCCAACACCGGTTTTCCAAAAGGCGTGCCGTCTTCCGTTTTGACCCGGCCGTTTTCTCGCACATCAAACGCGACGGAATTTGCTCTTCTCACCGCTTTCGTGTTCAGGTTCACATTATACGCGATCAAAAAATCGCGTGCACCAATCACAGTTGCGCCCGATTTCTCATTGAAAATGGAAGGCCCAAAATCCGGTTTCCATGCGGGGCCTTTTATTTTCTCAAAAAAGCCTTCGTATTCTCCCGCGCGAACGACCGAGAGATTCGAGCGCGACGCGTTTTTTGCCGCTCTTTCGTAAAGATAGACGGGGATGCTCAACTCCTCGCCGACGCGTTTTCCCAACTTGTTTGCGCAAGCGATCGCTTCTTCCCAACTGATGTTGCTCACTGGAATGAACGGGCAAACGTCGGTGGCGCCCATGCGCGGATGCGCGCCCTTGTGTTTGCACATGTCGATCAGTTCGGCCGCCTTTTTGATTCCGCGAAAGGCCGCTTCCACCGCGGCATCAGGACTGCCCACAAACGTCACCACCGTCCGGTTCGTGCTCGCGCCCGGATCGACATCGAGTAATGAAACGCCATCCACCGATTCAATGGCATCGGTGATCTGCCGAATGACCTCCAGATCGCGCCCCTCAGAAAAATTCGGCACGCATTCAATCAGCTTTCGCATAGTCACAGAATTTCTAGACAGGATTTACGCGATTGACCGGATTGCAAGGAAAGCGAATCGTTAATACGTAAGTTTCAATCTCGCCGTTGCGGGCGCATTGGGATGTCGATCTTGTTTGTGGCGGCGAATTCGATCGCGCGGGAATAGCCCGCGTCGGCATGGCGGAGGACGCCCAATCCCGGATCGCTCGTTAGAACGCGCTCGAGACGAGGTTTGGAATTTTCGCCGCCATCGGCGACTACGACCATGCCGGCGTGCTGCGAATAGCCGATACCGACGCCGCCGCCGTTGTGAATCGACACCCAGGATGCGCCGGTGGCCGTGTTGATGAGCGCGTTGAGCAGCGCCCAATCGGCAATCGCATCGCTTCCGTCGATCATCCCCTCGGTCTCGCGGTTGGGCGACGCTACCGAGCCCGCGTCGAGATGGTCGCGCCCGATCACGATGGGCGCTTCGATTTCCCCGCGCTTCACCAGCTCGTTTATTGCGACGCCGAACTCTGCGCGCTCGCCATAACCGAGCCAGCAAATCCGCGCCGGTAATCCTTGAAAGTGAATTCGTTCTCGCGCGAGCTTCATCCAGCGCGCGAGCGTCTGGTCTCTCGGAAACAATTCGAGCGCGAGCCGGTCGGTGCGCGCGATATCTTCGGGATTGCCGCTCAACGCGACCCATCGAAATGGCCCGCGACCTTCACAAAACAGCGGACGAATGTATTCGGGAACAAACCCGGGAATATCGAATGCATTCTCGATGCCAGCCTTTTTCGCCTGCGCGCGAATGTTGTTTCCGTAATCAAAAGTGATGGCGCCTTTTTTTTGCAGAGCGAGCATGGCCTCGACGTGAACGGCCATCGAATGCATTGCCCTGTCGATGTATTCCTCGGGACTTTTCACACGTAAGGCGAGCGCGTCTTCGAGTGATATTCCGTGCGGCACATAGCCATTCAATGCGTCGTGCGCGCTAGTTTGATCCGTTAGGATGTCCGGAACGATGCCGCGCTTCACGATTTCCGGCAAGACATCGGCACAATTACCGACGAGTCCGACAGAAAGCGATTGCCGATTGTTACGCGCATCGTCAATCATCCGCAACGCTTCATCGAGCGAGTGCGCGATCTTGTCGCAATAACCGCTCTTTAATCTTTTCTCGATCCGCGACGGATCGACCTCAAGGCCAAGAAAAACTGCGCCATTCATGGTTGCAGCAAGTGGTTGGGCGCCGCCCATCCCGCCGAGTCCGCCGGTTAAGACAAATTTTCCTTCCAGCGATCCGCCGAAATGTTTGCGTCCGGCGGCAGCGAACGTCTCGAACGTGCCCTGCACGATTCCCTGGCTACCAATGTAAATCCACGAACCGGCGGTCATTTGTCCGTACATGGTAAGGCCCATTTTCTCGAGGCGATTGAATTCCGTGTAGTTCGACCACTGACCGACAAGATTGGAATTCGCGATCAGAACGCGCGGAGCTTCTTCGTGCGTCCGGAATTTTCCCACGGGCTTTCCAGATTGGACAAGGAGCGTCTCGTTGTTTTCGAGATTGTGCAGGGATTGAATGATCGCGTCGAAAGCTTCCCAGCTCCTGGCGGCGCGACCTGTTCCGCCGTAAACGACAAGCCGGTCTGGCGCTTCGGCTACATCGGGATCGAGATTGTTCATTAGCATCCGCATCGCGGCTTCCTGATGCCAGCCTTTGCAGCTTCGCTCGGTACCGCGCGGGGCGTGGATGATTCGTTTTCCACTCATCACGTTTCGTAACCGCTGTCAAAATCGCCTCGGCGAATCGCTTCGGCAACCCGTGCAATGTCGCCGGAAAGGGGACGATCCTGTGTGAGAGGGCGCGCAATTTCCCTTAGCACAGCAAAAGCCTTTTCCACACCGGTCCCGGCCTTAAGCGGGCGCCGGTGTTCCAAAGCTTCGGCGCCAGCGAGCAACTCGATCGCCAGCAAATTTTCTGCAAGATCAACAATTTCCCGGAATTTCAATGCGCCCGTCATTCCCATCGCAACGTGGTCTTCTTTTCCAGCGGAGGTGGGAACATTGTCGATGCTCGATGGGTGCGCGAGCACTTTCGCCTCGCTAAGCAGAGCAGCCGCAGCAACGTGCGCGATCATGAAGCCTGATTCCATGCCGGGATGCCGGGCCAGAAACGCGGGCAAGCCTTCGTTCGTGTCCGGATTGAGCAGGCGCTCGATTCGACGCTCGCTAATGCTCATCAGGTCTGTTACCGCGATGGCGGCGTAGTCGAATGCGAGGGCCAGTGGCGCGCCGTGAAAATTGCCACCCGAAATGACGTCTCCGCTCTCAGCGAATACAAGTGGATTATCGGTCGCGGACGCGGATTCGATGAGAAGCACATCCTCGCAATGCGACAGCGCGCCGCGCGCGGCACCGTGCACCTGCGGCATACAACGCAGGCTGTAGGCGTCCTGGATACGCGGATCGTTCTCGAGATGCGATTGGCGAATCTCGCTTCCTTCCAGAATCACCAACAGATGTTTGGCCGCCGCTCTTTGTCCAGGATGCGGCCGCGCGTCTTGCAACCGCGGATCGAACGCGGCAGGGGTGCCTTTCAGCGCCTCGAGACTCATGGCGCCTGAAACATCGGCCACACGAGAGAGCCGTTTCGCGCGCAGAAGCGCGAGCCCGCCCACTGCATGCATGGCCTGGGTGCCATTTAGCAACGCGAGTCCCTCTTTCGCTTCCAGACGATGGGGCTTGAGACCGGCCCGGCTAAGCGCTTCGCGGCTTTCCATTCGTTCAGCTTTAAAAAAGGCCTCGCCCTCGCCAATCAGGCTCAATGCGAGATGAGCGAGCGGCGCGAGATCGCCGCTGGCGCCCACCGAGCCTTTTTCCGGAACGACTGGATGCACGCGACGATTAAGCATCTCACAAAGCATTTGGATGACTTCGGGCCGGATTCCGCTAAGCCCGAGCGCAAGCACGTTTGCGCGGAGCAACATCATCGCGCGCACCTCCGGTTCCGAGAGTGGCTGGCCGATTCCGCAGGCGTGGCTGCGAACAAGATTCAGCTGGAGCTCGCCCAACGCATCGCGCGGGATGCGAACATCAGAGAGTTTGCCAAAACCCGTGCTGACGCCGTAAACGGCGGCATCACGCGCGATGATTTCTTCGACAAGTTTGCGCGAAGCCAGAATTCGCGGGCGTGCGAGGGTGGAAATTTCAACTGCCTGACCACTGAGCGCAACCGCAGCGATATCGGCGAGTGTCAATTTCTGACCGTTTAATTCCATCGGCGCAGTTTAATTGGAACGCAGCGAAATGGGAAGTACGTGCGCGCATGTCGCATAGGCCACATACGGCATGAAAAAAGAAAAAGGCCAGGTCGACCGTGACCTGGCCTTTTGTGCGCAAAGTTGACCGCAAACAGTAACTTGGGCGGCGGCTTTATTTCCCGTACGTGCTTGGAGGTGGGGTGACTTCCTTGTGTTGCGCACAAGCCCCGAGTCCCAAAGCAGTGACCAGCACCGCCACGATCATGATCGTTTTTAAAAGTTTCAATCTATCTCGCCTCCTTTCCCAGCAAGTTGCTCCGGTCTGTTTAGGCAGGGAACTGCAGGGAAGCAACGCTTTTCTCAACTTTTTTGAACAGATCACAACCGGGCGCCGGACCGCACCTAAGCTCAAAGCACTGGCTAAAACAGCCACGATCATGATCGCTTTTAAAAATTTCAATCTATCTCGCCTCCTTTCGTAGCAAGTTGCTCCGGTTTGTTTAGGCAAGGAACTACAGGGAAGCAACGCTTTTCTCAACTTTTTTGGATGTATCAAAATGGCGCACATTTCAATTTGCAAGGTCCAGAGTCGGGCAAGTTTAAAACTTACCAGCTTTTATTCTTCGATCACGACGGGCGCGCCTACATCGACAAGATCGAACAACTCGATTACGTCCGCATTACGCATCCGCACGCATCCGTGGCTCGCCGGGTTGCCGATTTTGTCCTCGTGTTTGGTGCCGTGAATGTAAATGAAACGTTCGCGCGTGTTCGTGTTGTGCTCATCCAAGCCATCAAGCCATAGTATGCGCGACATCACCAAGTCCTCAGTCGGAGGAAGGGGATCGTCGGCTTTCAGCGGCACGCGACTTTGAAAAACAGTATCGCTCGGCAGGCCGTCGCCGATCTTCTCTGCAACGCGAAAGCGACCGATCGGTGTTTTCATGCTGCCTTCTTCCGTCCCGATCCCAAATCGCGAAGTGGACACCGGGTAAGTGCGGATTAGCGTCTCACCTTCCTTCAATGTGAGGCGCTGATCGCGAATCGAAATGTGAACGTTTTTCATTGCTGGCTAAATAGCTGCACCGAATTGAGAATCAAGCAACTCAGAGCCAGCGTGAATCGAGTGCGGCGGCGATCGACGGGAACATTTCAGTGCCCGTCCATCAACGCTTGTGAGCAGTTGATCGGTGTTGCTTCGCGCAGCCTCATCCACCTAAAGACGACGGCCACGATTTTCGTTTGCGTAGTTTGCATCAAATCCGGCTGGCGATAGAATCCGGCTGCTGATGAAAGGCTATCACATCGCCGTCGTTGGGGCGACTGGCGCGGTCGGTCAGGAACTCTTGCACGTGCTCGAACGGCGAAATTTCCCAGTGGCAAGTCTGCGGCCGATCGCTTCGGCGCGTTCCGCCGGGAAATCTGTTCGATTTGGAGATGAATTGATCCCGGTAGACAAACTCGTCGATCACTCTTTTGAAAAAATCGACATCGCGTTTTTCTGCGCCGGCGGCGAGGTCTCGCGAAAATATGTGCCGATTGCCTGCCAGGCAGACGCGATTGCGATCGATAACTCCTCCGTTTTTCGAATGGAACCGCACGTGCCGCTGGTCATTCCCGAGATTAACGTCGAAGATGTGCGAGGACACCGCGGTCTCATTTCGAATCCAAATTGCACGACGGCGATCGCGCTGATGGCGCTTTATCCTTTGCACCGCGTGTTTGGCGTGCGCCGGATGTTTGCTGCGAGCTATCAAGCCGTTTCCGGCAGCGGCGCGCGCGCAATCGAAGAGTTGACCCAGCAAGTGAAAGACGCAGCGCGAGAACCTGTTCTGAACGCGAGTCGAACGCATCTACCGCATACGTCGCAAGTTTATCCGCATCCGATCGCGTTCAATCTTCTCCCACATGTCGATTCATTTCTCGAGAGTGGTTACACCAAGGAAGAAATGAAAATGCAAAATGAAGGACGCAAGATCATGCACCTTCCGGAATTTCGCGCCTCGGCGACCTGCGTGCGCGTGCCCGTTTATCGCGCGCACTCAGTCGCGGTAAGCGCGGAATTCGAACGCTCGGCATCGGTAGAGCAAGCGCGCGAGGTTTTGGCCAAAGCGCCGGGACTGGAATTGGTTGACGAGCCACATAGCAATTGTTATCCCATGCCGCTAAGCGTCGCCGGAAAAGACAATTGTCAGGTCGGCCGCATCCGCATCGATTGCGCTCTTGAGAACGGGCTTTCCTTTTGGGTGTCGGGCGATCAACTGCTCAAAGGCGCGGCGTTGAACGCGGTGCAAATTGCGGAGTTGTTGTAGAACCACGGCTTCCGTAAGCCGCACCTAACCAGTAAGAGCAAGAGGTTGGTGTCAATGTAACGCAAAGCGGCCCCGGATCACCCCCGGGGCCGCCGTTAATCTCAAATTAAGTTCGTGTTATTGAGGGCCAGGAGTAGGAGACGTTTCCTTGCCTTTCTTTTGCCCGCCTTGTGGTTTTTCGTGATCAGGCGCGCCGCCAGGAGAAGACCGCCCAGCGGAAGCTCCGCCGCGCTGACCAGGGGCACCCTGCCCTCGCTGCCCTCCACCGGCGGGGCTCTCGTAAGGAGCCGCGCCCTTTGTGCTAGGAGGCGCCGTTCCGGTTTGTTCAGGCCCGCGTCCCCTAAATCTCCCCTGCGGCTCGTTTGTAGTGCCGCCAGGTTGCGCGGGGCTCGGACTGGCAACGCCGCGTTCAAATTGTCCTCTGTTCTTGCTAGGTGGCTGCGTTGCCTCAGGCGCAACCGGGGCCGCGCCGGTTTGCCCGGGCGGCGACTTGCGTGGCGGTGGCCCATGCGGGGGCGTCGGGCTCGTTTCGAACCTGCCCCTCCCCTGCCTGCCGTGTTCTCCTCCAGCCGGAGAACCTTGAACGCCTGGAGAAGCGGTACCCGCCGGTGATCTCACTGGTGTACCAGTCAGACTCGGTTGGGGCTGTTCCCCGGGTCGGCCCTTCCGTTTGCCTCTTTCAAACGGCGCTCCTGTTGTGGCCGGAGAACCCATTGGGCTCCCAGTGACGCCCGGTGTGCCTGTGGCACCCGGTTGAACTCGTCTACCCGGCCGACCATGCGTGCCTTTTTCCAATGGCGATCCTGCAGCGGCCGGAGAAGCCATTGGACTCCCGCCCGCGCTGGGTGCAGTAGCAGCCGGCGAAGCACCAACCGGACCTCGTCCTGCCGCGGCGCCGGTTGGCGGCGGAATATTCTTTGGATTCTCGGTTTTAATTTTTTGCTTTAACTGCGCTTCATTAGGAACACCGGCCCAGCCTTTTTCGATTTTTGGCTTGGCGACTTTCGCTTTTACGCTCGGAGGCGCTGCCCCCGGAGCTGATTTAGTCAGTTTCTGAGGAGCAGCGACCACAAGTTTGCCGCCTTGGACTTTTGTCAGCGCTCCGGATTTCGCTGCCGCGGACAAATTGGTCGCTGACTCCCGCGTGATGCTCAGGCGCTGAATGGGCCGGCTGGAATGCGCGCTCAGCACGTTGTAATCAGGACCATAATTATATACGACATTGTTCCTAACGGAAATGTTGGTCACGTTCACCGTGTTGTTGATATAGGTGACGTTTTGCGACGGTGCGAAGATGCGATCGCGCAAGACCGGCTCACCGATAAAACGAACATCGACGAAGTTGTAATACTCGGGACCGATATCAAATTCGATATCCGCCTGTGCGCCAATAGGCTGTCCCTCGTAAACAACCCCCGGGCCGCGCGGTGGCAACGGCGCCCAGCCGACATAATCCCCACCTGTTCGCCACGAAACCCAGGCCGGACCCCAGTCCAGATCGCTGCCGGGGAACCAGACCCAGCCGTAATCGGCCAGGCGCGCCCAGCGCCCATAATGGTAAGTGGCCCAGCCGAAATCCTCGTACGAGATCCATGTCCATCCATCGTCCGTGTAGGCCCAATAGCCATCAGCATAAGGACGCCAATTCGGATCGTTCACCGCCAGATCGGGTTGCCACCCGTAGCCGTAGTCTGCAACCTCAATCCAGTTTCCTCCGGAAAGATTATTGTAGAAGAAATCAATCGACATATCGTCTGCTCGCGCCTGCGGCACAGCAGGCAAGACAAACGCGAGCATCGTTAACGCAAAAAGTATTTTTTTCATATTTGTGAAAGAAGGTGTTGAGGCGTTCGACTTCCGCGCTTCGCGGTTTATTCATCATATAATTCGAAAATTCCGCGGCCACCGCGCGTCGCTCATCGCAGATTGTCTCGCTTCAATTGTAAGAGTTATGCGAGGCGTTTTGATAATCGGTCGCGGAGCCGTGAACGCCCAAGACGAAGAGCAACATGTCAGTTTGCTTTCCGAGCGGCGATAATAGCGGGAAAAGCCACCCGGGGGTAACAGCGTTTAGCAAACGTTCTACAGGACCAAGCGCGTCTTGCCGGTACCGCGCTCGATTCGGCCAATTCGTTTTGCGCGTAACACCGACATCGCGCGCTTCGCATTCCGCTCGGAAACGGCTGCCGCCATGCCGATCCCCATGTTAAAAACTTGATACATCTCCGTATTTTCGACGACGCCGTTTTGCTGCAGGATTTGAAAAATGTGTGGCACACGCCAGCTTTTCGTCTCAATCACGGCGTCGCAATCCTTCGGTAGAATTCGCGGCAAATTATCGATCAGGCCGCCGCCGGTGATGTGTGCGAGACCTTTGATCATGCCGCTTGGAGCATTTCTGAGGATCGGATGATAATTCTTGTGCACTCGCAGCAATTCTTGGCCAACAGTGGTTGCCGATCCTGGGAGGCGCGAACGGACCTTCAATCTCATTTTCTCGAACAAAATTCTTCGGGCAAGTGAATAGCCATTTGTATGCAAGCCGTTTGACTCGAGGCCGAGGATGGCATCGCCTGGTCTGATTTTGCTGCCGTCAACGATTTTGGCGCGATCAACCACGCCGACGATGCAACCAGCCAGATCGTATTCGCCTTCGCGATAGATTCCCGGCATTTGTGCGGTTTCCCCGCCGATCAGGGCACAGCCGGCAGACCGGCATGCGCGCGAAAATCCGCGCAGCAGGTCATCGAACACGCGCGGGTCAAGCTTCTCGCAGCCGATGTAATCGAGAAAGAAAAGCGGTTCCGCTCCAAGCACGGCAATGTCGTTTACACAGTGGTTCACAAGGTCGGCGCCTACGGTGTCGTGTTTGTTCATCGCAAACGCGATTTTCAATTTTGTCCCGACGCCATCGATGCTTGCAACGAGAACCGGCTCGCGCATTCCAGAAAAGTTCGCGCGAAACAATCCACCGAATCCGCCGATCTTGCCAAGCACCTGCGGCCCGTGCGTTTGCTTCGCCAGCGACTGAATGTGGCGTTTCAGTCGATTACCAAGAGCGACATCCACGCCCGCACGTGCGTAGGCCTTTTGCTTCCTTGTCATTCCGAGCGAAGTCGAGGAATCTCTCAATTTAGAAAAGTAAGAGATGTTCGACTCCGCTGGACATGACAGCAAAAAAAGCGCTTACTTCAAATCCGCGAACAATGTCGGATGCGCTTCCTCGGCTGCCAGGGCTTTCGCCCGTTGTTCGCGTTTTTCCATGATGAATTTATCCAATGCCGGATCGACCGGCAGCGGATAATCGCCGGTGAAACAGGCCAGGCAAAATGTGCTCAACGGCTTTCCGGTCGACCGCACCATTCCTTCCACGTCGAGATACCCAAGACTGTCCACGCCGAGATATTTGCAGATATCTTCCATCGACATTTGATTGGCGATAAGCTTTTCCGGATCGGGAAAATCGATGCCGTAATGGCAGGCGAACCGGTGCGGCGGGCAGCTGACACGCATGTGCACTTCCTTGGCGCCAGCCTCGCGCAAGTTCACAACACGCGCACGCGCAGTCGTGCCACGCACGATTGAGTCGTCAACCACGACGACGCGTTTTCCGGCGACCATTTCCTTGATCAAATTCAATTTTACCCGGACATCGAAGTCGCGGATGAGCTGGCTCGGCTGCAAGAATGTACGGCCAATGTAGTGATTGCGAACAAATGCATGCGCGTACGGTATTTTGAGTTCCTGAGCGAAACCGAGGGCCGCATAATTTCCCGAGTCAGGCACCGGCACCACGATGTCTGCCTCGACGGGAAATCTGCGCGCGAGTTCGCGTCCCATTTCCATTCGCACTTTGCCTACGTTTACCCCGCCGAGCATGCTATCCGGGCGCGCAAAATAGACATATTCGAACATACAGAACGCCGGCCGCTCTTCTGGGAATGGCCGCTCCGAGCGCAATCCGTTTTCGTCGATAATCAGCACTTCGCCCGGCTCAATTTCGCGGATAAACTCCGCGTGAATGAGGTCAAGAGCGCAGGTTTCGGAAGCGACGATGTAAGCGCCGTCGAGTTTACCGAGCGCAAGCGGTCGCCAACCGAACGGATCGCGCACCGCGATGAGCTCACGCTCACTCATGATCAGGAGCGAAAACGCGCCCTGAATCCGCCGCAACGCGGCCAGAATATTACCTCCGTTCTCCGAGGGCTGTGCGAGTAGATGTAAGATGATTTCGCTGTCAGCGGTCGTTTGGAAGATCGAGCCTTTCCGTTCCAGTTCGTCTCGCAAAAGATCGGCATTAATCAAATTGCCATTGTGCGCGATCGCCATCTGGCCGCGCACGCAGTCAACCACAAAAGGTTGCGCATTTTTGATCGTGCTCGTCCCCGTAGTCGAGTAGCGCGTGTGTCCGATCGCGCGTGTGCCTTTGAGCCTGGCCAGTTCAGCCTGGCCAAACACCTGCGAGACAAGGCCCATGTCTTTATGCGTCAGAAAGCTCGCACCGGGACCATTGCTTGTGACGATGCCCGCGCTCTCCTGGCCGCGGTGCTGCAGCGCAAACAAACCGTAGTAAGTCAGCACCGCCGCGTTCGGATGCCCAAATACTCCGAAGAGACCGCATTCGTGCTGCGGAAACGCCTCGGAGTCTGGCACCTCGTCGATGTCGATCTTGTCTGGAGAGACCACACCAAATAATCCACCAAATGGCGCTGTGTTCAATTGCGCGTTTCTAAAATCACAAACTCGGGATGCGTTCGGCCGCAGAATCGCTCTCGACTGCCCGCCGAATGGCGTTCCACCAGTCGTCGTAAATATCGGCGACTAGCCAGCGGAACGTTTCGTCGTTTACTTGGATGCGTAACTCGTCACCGCCGACCTTGCCGAGTTGTTCAAATGGAATGCCCCGCTCGCGCAAGAAGGACATCGCTCTCCTAAGATTAGTTTGCGCGACTGAAATCATAATGCGCGACTGCGATTCGTTAAAGAGTGCCGCTTCTGTAGAGGGGGGCGTGTCGCCGGCGCAGCCGGCACGGCTGCCACCACAGTTTTCAAGCTTAACATCGGCACCTAACAAACCAGCCGGATTGAAACAGCATTCCGCAAGCGCGACCGCGAGACCCCCTTCGGAGCAATCGTGTGCGCTTTTTACGAGACCTCCGCGGATTAAATCGCGAACAACATTTTGCACCATAACTTCA
>WNFQ01000610.1_pt1 | contig 26392 bp, 35 predicted proteins | sample 5400171 | NCBI WGS metagenome assembly WNFQ01 (sample SAMN13153356, study PRJNA577476) | soil metagenome | isolation source: 20 cm soil under Madrone tree | place: USA:California | collected 2016-06-14
GCAACGAGCGCGTGATCCCACCCGCCCTCGCAGCTCACCTCTCCGGCTGGACTCACAGGCTTCGCCCACAGCGCTTCGCGCTTCCCCGTGCTGCCGTGCACCTAGCATCAGCAAGCATTACTCACTCGTTCAACTCGCAAAGCACCCATATCTATTCAACAAGGTACTCATCCGCATCCACCGTATACCCGACTCGTTCCCAGGCGCCAAGATGGAAGTCTTTGGCAACAATTCTGCATTAGGTAACGGTACAACTTGAATAAGTACCTTGACTAAGTTAATTCGCTGGTCAGAGGATCATCGATCAACGATCGATCAACTTGATACTCTCTAGTAGCGTATCATATTTAGTGAGAAGACAGCAGCCTCCGTTTGACCATTTAGTTTGAGTTCCGCCTTTACAATGCCTCATCCGTTCTATATTCACGAGTAGCTTACAGGGTACCAATAGGCATCAGCAATGTTGGACCTGGCGCTATGTCACGGTAGAAAAGCATCAGATGAGACGAATAAAGGTACGATGCTGTCAGCGTATCCTTCAAGTTCCTATTGGACTTCCTCATAGTAACTTCCCACCTTCACTTACCCCCACTTGAAGGCGCGAAGCCCTATGGGCAGTCGCTATGCTTTACTGACCAGTATGTGTAGCACGTTCCACCTCACACTCCCTGCTCGACATCTTTGTACAGATGCACGGTGTGGATGTGACGGTGAGTGACTCACAACCACACCTTTATATCCACCACAGCTTTGGACAGCGTCACGAAGAGTCGCCCATGTCTCGGGTTGACAGCAGCTATCTCTCTTCCTTACACTCTCCCTCTTGCATATCCTGTCTCCTCGGCTTGTACTTCGCGCTACGCCCCTTTTGCTCATCTCAGCGAGTTCCTCACACGTCCTGCGTGATCAGTGGAAGTCGTCATACCGGGCGGCCTTACACGCCACTTGTTTACTCATTTACATTACTATATTACATGGAGGCGTAGTACACTCTGTGTTCGCTTAAATAGCGCGATGTACACCTTGTTGAATTTCATTGACCTTCTATCTTGTCACTCTCGAAATCTCCCTCCCACGTGCCCTCTCTCTCTCGCCCCTGTCTCCGGTCGTTCGTGGCTGCCGCGCGTCGGCGTCCTTACTCGGTTCCTCGCGTGTCATCGTGGGCTCGTGCAGATGCGCCAGCGTCGAGGGGATTCGGCCGTGGACCGAGTGCAGCGCGCGACGTCTCTAGCTTGTCTCGAATGTGTGCCACGAATGTCCTCCAGCATGATACCAGACTGCTCGCACATCGCCCGGAAAATCCCGTTCTGCGCATAAAGAACATCCGGTGCGTCGAATTCTGCCATATTTCCATTGTCCATCACACATATACGATCGTACGAGATGATGGTCCGTAGCCGGTCTACGGAGGAATCGGGCGTCAGGGAATTCATCGCCATGGAAAACATAGGTGAGACGTACGGGCGATGCATAGGATAGTGCGGTCGTGGAACTCGGTAGAGATGGTGTGTTGAATCTTCCGATCTGTCTCGTAGTCCACAGAAGCAGTAGCCTCGTCTAGGATCAGAATTTTGCTATCTTTCACCAACGCGCGCGCAAGCGACACCAGAGAACGCTGCCCGATAGATAGATTAGAACCCTCCGCTTCGACTGGGCTGTCTAGTGTAAATCGCGGAGCATTTGACGTTGTTGACGCAGTTCCACGTTGACCTTTGTCATTATAAATCCCACCTTCCTCATATTTTGCCGTGAAGGACTTACGTTTAGTATCCCCGACAAGGTGCGAACGCCTCAGCGCGTCCCAGAGTCGTGCATCATCGTGTAATCCGAACGGATCAAGGTTGGATCGCAGTGTCCCTGAGTCTACAACAGACGTTAGAATGCCCACGTGGTTACGTTAAGCCACTCTACGTACAAAGCGTAGCATCCTGAGGTATGATCGAGATGGCATTTCGGACATCATCAAGCCCGATCTTAGATATGTCGACGCCGTCGATCCTGATTGATCCTGATACCAGCTCGACAATGCGAAATAGGGCAACCATTATAGACGATTTGCCGGCGCCCGTCCTACAAGCAACAATGACACTTTAACGGTAGATGATGTATAAAGAAAAGCTACCTACCGTCCAACAATCCCAATTTTTTCACCTCCCTTTACGGCCATACTGAGGCCCTTCAGGACCAGGGGAAGCTCGGGACGATACTTCAAAACTGCGTCCTTGATCTCAAGCTTCCCCTCATTGGGCCAAAGCCCGAGAGGCCTTTTCTCCGAAATTTTGTGAGGTGGCTCCTGCTCAAGATCATGGGCGTAGTAGACGATGCGCTCAATGGAATTCATGTCGTTCTCAAGTTTTGTCAGCTGCCTAACCAAGAATGCGAACATCTATGATAGAACCAGCTGAGTGCACGCCAGAATGACAAATGTATTGATGCCTACCTGCTGTATGGAGAGAATGTACGAAAGGGCTACACCATTCGCCGCAGGAGACACAGTAAACCGTGTGAAGATGCTCAGCAAGGACAGAGATAGAATGAGCAGCGCTCCCAGAATGTCCACCCGTAAACCGAGCCATCGCTACTTCAAGGTTTAGCCAAGAGTTTGAACAATATTTTGAGAGGAGAAACTACAGACCTGGGTCGTGACTGTCAACCAATACGCTCTATTCTCGATGTCGACTCTGTCTTGGTTCTCTTTCAAGAATCGACCTTCTTGCCTGTAAGCGCAGATGGTCTGAATTCCTGACAAGGATTCGGAGAAATGGGAGTATAACGATGACCGCAAGATAGCGTCAAGCCGCTGGGAGTGTCTCTTGGCTAAAGATCTCGAATATTCGTGTTTGTGAAGCACGCACGTTTATCTCCCTGGCACTCGCAAGATAAAAAGCAGTGGCCATGGCATAAAGGACAAATGCGATGGCAACAGCAATAAGGCTCAATGGGTGGACGATGTAAATCAAGATGATCGCTCCGATTATTGTAGATGAGGTGTTGAGGGACATGCGGAAGGACTCTGCGAACTTAAAGTTAGAACGAATGATACGCCCTGGCCAACTTGATGAGAGATCCGCAACGAACCGGCCAGCGTGTTGTCGATTGTGTCTATGTCTTTGGAAAATCGGTTCATCATACGGCCAAGCGGCTACGTACAATTGTCAGTGCGAGGAGAATTCAGCCCGGTCGACGGTGCGTACTGTAGTCTCGAAAAAGGACATTGGGCTGTACATGACACGGCTAATAGCATCCTTCCAGGACGTTAGGCGGAAGAAAGACTCAGCCACAGAGAACCTACGTTATGTACTCTCCTGGAGGCGTAGAATACGAAAAACGAAATAATAGTATCGTTCAAAAAGCTGGTGCACGCTTGCGCGACGCCGAGCATGGCGTAAAGCTCCCTCTGAAGGTGAACAGCAGTGAGACATTGTCAAAGAGACTCAATGGCTTGATGCGTACATAGAAGCCTTGGGATCGGTTCCATTGGCTGTTCTGTGGGATTAGTTGCCGTAGGATTCAAACCGACAAGAATACGTACAGATCTTGCCACCAGACAAGTCTGTCAGCACGGTGCGTCCGTTAACGTCTGCCGTGTCATCCATCGGTAACATGATAAGACATACGAGTATGATGATAAGACGATCGAAGTCTGCGTGAGCACAGTCGTCACGAACATGGCCGGTAAGAGCACCGATCCATTTCCGGACCGGAAATATTGTTTGTACACCTGAAGGCTCCTCGCCCCAGTGTTGCGCTCTTCTGCTTGCATTATCGTCGCCCCACGCCTCGACAATCGTCGTTTCATTGCGTTTTCGTCGACCTCAGCGTCTTCGAGGCCCACTGCCTTCTCACCCTCGGAGCCTTTCTGGTCGTTCGTGACGAACTCATCGAAGGTACGTGACAACTCGCCACGATTTGCCATTATCTCGTCGAAAGTGCCGTGCTCGGCGATGCGGCCATCGATCATATGATAAATATAATCGACTTTCGGTAGGAAATGGAGGGCATGAGTAACAAGTATCCGTGTAGCGCCTGAGGTTCTGTCAAGGAGTACGTCATTAAAGACAGATTCGCCAACATGAGCGTCGAGAGCGGAAAGGGGGTCCTAGATTTTTGTTTGGTCTTATTTAGTGTAACATATCGGCCACCCACTCACATCAAAAATCATAATGTCCGATCCAGAGTAAATTGCGCGACAGATATTGACACGTTGTTTCTGACCGCCAGAGAGAGATATTCCCTGTAAATAACACCGCACCCATGACGTGTTACCGCGGACCAAGAACAAATAGGACTTCTTCATACCTTCTCGCCGACCTCAGTCATATCGCCGTTAGGGAACACATCAAAGTCAGCTTCCAGGCAAGCGTCATGCACGGCTTTCCAGTAACGCTCAGCTTCGAAAGGGCGACCGAAGCAAATGTTCTCCCGAACCGTGGCATTCTGTGGGTTATTTCAGTTCGTTTGGACTTCGATAAAACGGAGAACTGACCTGGATCCAGGCACTCTGCGGGCAGTATGCCAAAGATCCCCCGAAACGGACAGAGCCCTCCGTCTTGCGCATGTCACCAATTAACCCTTGGAGTAATGACGTCTTTCCCGAGCCCACTGCACCCACGATCGCCAGGAGCTGCCCTCGTGCAACCTTTAAGTCAATTTGTTTCAACTGGAACAGAACCCCTCCTTCGACTTCTTTAAGCTCTGAGGCTGGTTCTGGCTTAGACTTGCTACGAATGTTCTTCTCCTTTCCCTTCTGGCCCTTACCCTCATCCTGCGGAGGACTGTCCCAGGTAAAAGATGCCTTTTCAACCTCGAGAGCGTACTCAAGTTCAGGGTCTTGTTCGAATGGCTCAGAAATAAGTTCCGCGATGAAGCAATCCTGGAGACGGCCAATCGCGTTGCGTGCATCTGCAATCGCGCTGAGAGAAATTGCTAGAAGGTCACGTAATTAGCATCATGTAGCCAGGTCAAAAATTACGAGGCTTAACGAAGCGTCATGAGAGGCCAGCGCAAGAGCTGGAACAAAGTCAATGATGAAAAGGTGACGGAAGGTGTAATTTGGTGCCCAGAGCCTGAATATACGAGGAAAGCGACGAGTGATGCTATTGCTGGCATGGACATGGACACTGCCATGTTCGCTGCCCGAATCATCAGCATCGATTGCACGTGGCTGAGGGAAAATGTCAGCTAACATCTCTACTAGTATGTGGAACGGGTACGATACCCAATATTACCTCATCTCACGTTTCCTGTATCCACCAATTCGGTTCAGAAAGGGACTTTCCCATGCAAAGAACTTTATTAGTTTCATGCCACCCAACAGTTCCTGAAGCAGTTTTGCCCTTTTATCCGTCCACACCATCGTCTTTCGACGGAGCACGGATAAGGACTTCATGATCCGACCCTGTATGAGGGTAAGAAAGACAAATACGGAAAACCCTGCCAGGGCACTCGGCCCCAAGATGTAAATCAGTAGCGCAAGGCAAATCGCCATTTGGGTGGGTGCTGCCCAACACAAGTGGAAGTAACCACAGCAATAGTCTATTCGGGAGACGTCGGTTGAGATGTGATTAACCAATCTACCATTGGGCAGCGTTGCTCGAGCACGTGTCGTCAGGCGAAGAGAACGTGAATAGATTGCCGTGATGAGACCGCCGCGAAGAAGGACGCCAGTCGAGGTGGCCCGATAGTAAAAGTGATGCTGGCAAAGCGAACCAATTAATTGCATAATCACGAGGCCAATTGCAAGGACAATTCCTTTGCCGATGCCGGGTGCCGGAATACCTTCTCCATGAGCGTCGTAAGAAGTGGCCACGAATTTGATGAGGGACTGGAAGACGAGCGTAATTGTCACAGGAGGAGCGAAGCATATACGATAAAAGGTATCCACCTTCAGAATGATAGGACTCGTTATCTGAGCCGTGTCACCGATGACCTTCAGAACCCCACCCGACCAGAACCACCACTTGATGGCGTCATTCATGGCCAATGTGAGGCTCGGCTTTGCCTTTCCGTCCTTCTCCCTCCAGCGCCTCAGTCGCTCTTCACCATCACCACGCAGCCACGACATGACTCGCAAATTCAAAGGTGGTTTGATCTCGCCATTAGCGAGACGGGCGTTATACACCTCGGCCTTCTTCCGGCGGGAATCGAAGGAACTGAGAATGATTTTGGCAATAACCCCCGCAGACCTGTGATCCTGGAGCTTCCACAGGTCGGGGGCCTCGAGGGGACGCGTATATCCGAGGGTTATGAGGCTATTCATCCAGCCAAAAGTCAGCAGGCTGAACCAGCCAGCAGTCATTTCTGGGATGTAATCGGCATCCTCGATGTTCTGTTTCGGTGGTGGTAGATCAATAGGTATAATAAGACCCTTGATAAACCTAACCGGATCAACAAGCAAGTAACTTCCAGATGCCAGAAACGCGCTCTTGAGTCCGGCCAAGGAACACCAGTGTGGGAGACGTCCCTCTTCAGTAGTATCATTTTGGGAGGCTGCTTCAAATTTGGGCTCGTCGTCAGAGATAGACTGAGTAAGGGGGAGGTATGGGTATGCCATATCCATGAGATATACGGCACAAGATTTGGCTTAGGACAGTATCTTGAGTCCCAAGGAGAGGGTCAAGTCATTGAACCTGACCGGCCCATTACAATAAATAGGGCAATGGTTCAATGGCGGAAGCATGAGACACAGGTACATTGGACCCTAAGCGGCAGACTATTCAATCATCGCTATGTGCCCCGCGCTTGTTTTTCCAAAAGCTACAGTATGAGTATGATCCTTGCGAAGCGAAGTGGGTCAACGGGGCTCGGACCACTCGGCAATGTCCTTCCTGAAGGAAGGTCCTTCCTTCGGATGCCGCGACACGCCCGAGCCAACTAAACCTGAGTTTACCGAAATCCCCGGCGGCATATCGCCTAAATTTTTTGCATCGCTTTGGAATCTTCTGTGCTGTGCCTGCATACGGCGACTTGACCATGGCCCTTTGAAGTACTAGTCGCATCCCACGCCAGGTAACCTTTAGTTGTATTGTATCAATAAGGGCTCGGAGATTCCAGGGTCGCCAGAGTCGCCAGAGTCGCCAGGGTCATTTGATGACAACATTTCAACACGCAAATCAAATGAGTTGATTTAGTTGAATCTCACCAGCCAGCTGAGGTTGTTGGTTTGTTAGCATTCCAAGTCAAACAGCGATCCGATGCTCACCTCGCATTACCCCAGACACACTCATAACCATTTTGGACTAAGGGGAACTTGAAGGCCGTGCCGCATGTGTGGCGTTCTGTGCCCTGCTTCTGTTGCGTTCCTGCCCTCGTGTATCTCATTCAAGTGTGCAGATCAATTCATTCGATGACAGCACAGGATGTTGACATGGTAAGCCGAAAGACTGTCTCTCCGAGTCCTCCCTATCTTCTCCGAGTGCAGGCTTGAGACGTGTCCCGAGACTCCCGACGATGCGGTCCCTTGCGCATCCTATCCTCTCGGAGATATCAACACTCCCCCCTTCTCCCTCTCTTCCCCGGAAATACCCACAGAAGCATCCAGCATCCTCTTTTTAGAGTTGTATCTCGGACAACGCCACTCTCCCCGCCGACGTCGCCGTGCACTTTCTGAGTAAGACATTCACCCTTCTCCCACTGGCACAGCCAACTAAGCGAAGGTCGTGGGAGGCTGGAGTCAATGCGCTCACAGTTGAGGGATATGTGGAACACAGCAGATGTCAAGTCTCGGGTGGATTGAGAAGAAAGTCATGTGGTTCTGCGTAAGTGACGAGCCCTTACATCACGACACCATACGTAACACACTGGCAGGAGAGCACATGACGCCCGATTTCCATGACTTCTCCTTTTCCCTTTTTTTAAAGAAGAATATAACATCGCAGAATGGTCATACTACCATTGTCTGAGCTATCGCAAACTAAAGTTATGGTTTTGTGCGTCATTTCCCTATTCTCAGCTTGGATCGATTTGCTCTGACGGCAGAAGAACGGCGGCACTCAGTTACAGTTCACATTCTCTAACGACTATCTGACCTTTTTCCCGACCAGTGTCAGCACATTTATTATCTGTGATCGCCTGAGCTTTTGACAGGTGCAGACTCTTCGTGACTATTCAGATGCTTATCATCTCGATGTGAAAGTGTTCCTACTTCTACAATTGATCCATTCACTAAATCATTATCAGAAGTCCTAACTGGTTAGTTAACAGATGGCTTGTCCATGGCTAAGTCGTATTCGGCAAGAACGATATGAGGCGATTATGGTCAAGCTCTGAACTCCCTGAACGGTAAAGCCTTTACGAACTCTATCAGTGTGAGGAGGATGACTCGGCTGGGCTCGCACAGACTGCTCCAACGCCCCTAACCACACAATCTGAGCCGTCCGGGGCGTTCTAGCTTTGATCTCCCTTCCGACACGTCAACCCCTTCTCGCCCTATATCGCCTAGCTTGGCCTAGTTAGCCAAAGCGACGTGCTTCACTCTTTACTTTAGTCTCTCATCACTTTTGTGGTCCCTTGCCCACTCGCACCTCTCATTTCCAGCCCAACCCCTTCTCTTCTGCCATACCCCTTGATACTATATCTCTCCGGGCACTAATTAGCTTCCTACCATAGTGTAATCGGCCTCGTTTCGCGCGCCCTCACAATTTCGGGTATCGTACTATCACGACGGGCAGGAATGAATAAACGGAGCCGCCTGATCGGAGATAGAGCATGATCAATATTGAAATCGTACTCCCTTCCTCTCGCTCAGCAAAAACTTAATTTCCTGCACCTACTTGCAGTGCTCGTGCAAGTACAAACCGTGTGTGCGCAGGTCACTATCCGTGTCATCCGTGTCACCAGATCATAATCCGAGTCGGCGCCCTTCAAGCTTGGAAAGATAAGAAAAAGTAGGCATGTCTGACTCCTCTGTCTCACTGTCTTTTCCTTTTCGCACCGCGTGAGCGTGACGCTGGGCTGCTACATCAGGAATAATTTCCTTTGCTAGCGAGTGCTAGCTCCGGGCTAGCGAAACGATAATCGCAATTACCACGATAACCACTAAATAACCATCTCTAGCGACGGCTCGATCACCCATCGTCAAGGCACCACTCACTGAGATAATCTAGCCTAAATTATCTACGCAAATGCCGACTGAACATGTACAACATCTACTATCTCAGATTACTTGAGATCGCCGCTCTTTGTGAACTTGATCTTGTGGTACACAGGTACATGGGAAAATGGGATGTGTGTGTTGTGGGCATGATCCGCAAGAGCACCTCTCGATGCGCCAGGGTAGTTCAGTTCGTGTCATTTTGATCGTTAACGCGTAGGCACTGGTCCGCAATGGAGTCCCAGTTTCCTTGGTCCTCGACATTCACATCCGCGCTGTGCTTGAAAAGCAATCGGGCAACTTCCACATGTCCGTGTCGCGAATCCCAACATAATGGAATCCATCCATCCAAGCCCTGGGCACTGGTTTCTGCTCCGTGCTTAAGATGCACTCGAGCGACTTCCATATGTCATTTATCTAATACATAACGCAGTGGAGTCCATTTTTTCTTATCCTGGATACGCACATCCGCGCCTTGCTCAAGAAGCACCTGAGTAGCTCTCACATGCCCGCCTCGTGAAGCCCAATGCAACGCTGTCATATCGTCAAAGTCTCAGGCATCCACGTCCGCGGAGCACTCGCTTATGAGAAACGTTACCAAATCGTGGAAGCCGTAGCATGTAGCATAATGCAACTTCCTTTGAGCTGCGAGGGGCGCTTGGATTTGATCTGCCAGGAAACAGTTGGACCGTATATTCAAAGTCGGACCGCAAGATGTGGCCTTCTCGGATCAAACAGGCGTTTCATGGTTTCATGGCATCTTACATATTTTCGGATACTCTATCCAATCGGTGTAAGGTGGACTACGCTCGCATGGACTGCTCCAGGGCATCCCCAGGGTCGATCTCCCGTCTCTCGCCCTTAGTTTCCATCTAGCTTTCATTAGTCATTACTTTCAACTATTGCCGCTCGTTTCTTAGTTCTCGGACATTTTCGGCTTACTCAGGCACTCTGCCTCAACAACTTTTAGACATATTCATATTATAGCTTGACAGGACTGTGATAGCCGTACGTGCGTTGCTGTGCATGTGCATCCCTAGACCCCTTTGGAGCTCACTTCCCATCTTTTTCTGCTTGTCAGCCTCTTCGGCCTGAGGGTGTAGAACGTTAGCGCGAGCAAACGAGCAGACATACGCCTTGCCCCTTTGTCGAACACTGACCCCTTCCCTTATTTGATCTCTACCCTCATAAACTCACTCGCGCGACCCGACTGCGCTACGTCGGGCATGGTCCACCCAGTACTTGGCAGCATATTCGATAATGGGAAAGGTTTTCACACACTCTCTTGTAATCTTTTTTCATCAATGTGTAGCAGAATGCCCAGGCAGGCTTGGGCCATGATCACATGAACTGGTGTCATGGAAGCATGGTAGCAGGAGATAATTTTTATTGTTCCGGCAAGGCGAGTGGACGTCAGGTATTCTCTCACAGGAAAGTAAGAGAATTGTGCATATGTGAGACCTCCGTATTTGAACAATCCGCCCGAAAATGCCGAAGTTGGCCCTACATAGAAATAGAACACGAGGGACTCTGCGAGCTCCTCAACACAAAGAGGACGAGATGCCACTGCGACACATTGGAAAAGACGTCGGGCAAACCGGAAGTTTGCCTTGTTTATATCTCGTAAGATGCGCTCATAATGTCCCATTGAGGCTCTCGGGCAATTCTCCCAAAACATGCCGGATACGCGCAGGAAGGCGATGACGGAGAAACTCGAGCTGACAAAAAACCCAACGAAACCTAAATTACGAACATTGTCAGTAAACGCAGTAGGTGTTTTATGCCATTGATGTCTTACATTCCCTCCGATTTTTTCGTGAGCACTTCAGTAACGAGTTCTTTATCCACCGCTTTCTATCTTTTCATTTTCGGGACTGTGTTTACAACAGACATAATATGGTCGACGATGTCGGCCTCGGGTTGACTCATGATGCAGATGCGAAGATCTGCCCGCAGTAGGTCGACGAGCTCCTCGACAAACTTCAGGACCTTTTCACGCGGCGAGGGCATGTCGTATGAGTTTGGGAATTCGTCTAGGGCATCGATGATTATACAGAGTGGCGCTTGCCCAGGGTGAACATCCAATTAGTATGTTGTCGCCAGGATGTCGCAAACCATTATCTAACACCAACGAGGCCAGTCCGCTTTTGCGCGAGTGATCGATGTCCTCGATGATCGTAGAACGAACTAGTCCATTTTATGAGTCTAAAAAAACACGAAAGTTCAATGTACCAAAGAATGCACTTTCCTGCACCGGCTACGAACGGAAATTGCTTGTTCTCGGCCACCCACGTTTTCCATGAATCCATAAAGGAGAATTCGACCCAGACGATTTCCATTTCGCGTAAGTATTTCCTTGGATAAACCATATCGATGTTCCACTGTGGTATGATTCCCGGGCAGCGTTGTGGCTTTTCCATGGATCTGGAGGGGCTATCCACTTTCGAGCGTCTCGCATCGATTTCTCACCTACAACGCAGTTAGTGCTCCTGCTGAATGATATAGTAACAGAAAGTGGTTCACGTTGCGATTTGTTGATTTTGCTTGTGATATCTTGCATGATTTCTATCATCCAGTCAGGCATAGTGATAGCTTATTCTCTTGCTTATTTCAGTAGACAAAATTACCTAGAGCATTTGTGTACCATCCGCCGTTGCTTCACCGCCTAGAGGGGGAGGGCGTTCAACAGTGAATAATGATTCGGATAGAGTTGCCTCACCATCCGGGACCAACCTCATACTCTGGATGAGACTGTATACAACCTCCAGGGTCTGTGCTGCTGTCGCATGAACCTCATCCACGGTCAGCCTGTCTAGCCTCTGCAGCACAGTCTCAACCTCTTTCTCTCCCAGAAGCTTTTTTTATCAATTTTACTGCAATGCAATGAGTAAAATGACTAATAGCCAAGGACGCACTCACGTGGTCGTTTCTGTTTTATCTCTTTGGCAACAAGAGCGATGGTGGAATTACATTCCACCATTATCTTGACGATGATCTCTCCCATCGCTGATGTAGGGGCAACAGGAGGGAAGGCGACTCAAGAAGCGTTCGATGGACTCGAGCAGGTAGACGAGCGCATCGTAGCTTGCGCTGACATCCTTGATCGCCTGATACACTCGGACGGCAGATGAGTACACACAAAGAAATTGAGAAAGTCGTACACGAGACGACATAGCAAAGGCAATGAATATGGCTATCACAGGGGGGAATGACTATAGAAGCAGTGTTTGAAGAATAAATGCTTTCAAGCACTACACGACATACCTGACTGATGGCCTTGAAAAGTCGTGTCGGTAAAAAGCGTAGGCAAGACATGGACCACACACGTGAGCTGATTCATCACCTTGCCATAGTCCCGTGCTTGGTCTTGAAGCACTGCGGTGATGGGTTCGACCGAATTACAATTTTCGAGTTGTTGGGTGAGAGGATGGTCGGCCAGTCTCACCCCGGTCTGCTTTTCATAGCTCTACAGGGTAGCCTCGAAGAGCGATAGGGCTGAAGCGTAGAGCCAGAAGGGCCACTCATATCAGGGGTCGAATGAATTAGCTACTATAAGTAGGGGGATTTGTCCAGTGTGAGGAAATAATAGACAGAGGGAGATAGTGGCAGGGGTAGATGGAATCAGGAGGTGTACTAGGCCCTGCCCTACACATACACACAAATCTATTTACGAGATTCCCAGGTTCAACGTTCAGTTCAACGTTCGACAGCGAATAAAATGCTCACCTCGCCTAACCTAAGGGTCTTCCGGACAACGTTCACAACCATGTGCTACAGCAATCTAATCCTCAATATGACTCTACTGGCAAGATGATCAAACGAGAAGATTCGGCACACTGGCAACCTAGAACTACGGCTGTGACTGGAAAGAAGGCTGGTCCGGAAGTTCCCGACTAGCAAGGATGTAAGTATGCCGTTCTTTCTCAGGCTCCTCCACCACCCCTACCATTTCAAGTTGCAGGGTATTTCATCCAAAGGCCCTACTAGCCATACGAGCTGCTATCAAAAGAAGCGAAAGGGTTGTCCCTCTTCCCATCTTCTCCGCGCCATATTCAGCTTCCCCGAACTGATGTCATGCCAACAACTCGCCCATTTATGATACACCTATTATCCTTTCCAGGTCTCTCGTCGTTATATCGGCCATTAGCGCATTAGCTCTCATACAGCGACACAGACGCGTCGCATAACCCTGCCCACAGTCACCTCTCCCGTACCGAGTCGGTTGTAGCGGTGATAGTTATTGATGATAAGGATCCGCGATGAGCCTGCAAGAGTACGACACGCCCCTTTTGACTACTTCCCGAGTATCATGACCTGGTGCGCTCGCCACCTTTTCTCGACGTGATGCAAGCGGACACCTCTGCGCACTGCTTCGCAAGGCAACTTCATCGCTCGTAGCACCTCGACGGGATTTCTTTTTCTTTTGTTTGCGTTGCTGCCTGTCCCCGGTTCCAGTAGTTTAGGTGGGTCAACTCGCCCGGACCACGAATATGGGCAGGGCGATTGAGATCAGCGAAAGCGACTAGAGAAAAATGAAAAGAGTCAACAAAACGATGAGGCTGGTGACACGTCGCTCAGCACGTGACTCGGAAATGTACAATCGCTAAAGTCATGTATGTGTGCAATCGCGCGAATGGCAATCAGGTCCTGTCGCACTATAAAAACGCTAGGCATTGCAAGGTATCGAGGCAGTGTGCCCGAGGAAACCGAAAACTGTCCGAGAATACCGAAAGATACAGAAAACAAATGAGAATATCGAGAATGAATGGGATTCAGACTGAAACTCAGGAAGTGAGAGGAACGGCTAACGCGACGGGAAACTAAAGTAGAAGTGAATACACAGTGTTACACAGCACCTATGGCAGCTAAAGCAATCCGGAGTGAGAACGATTCAACGTGTCGGAGGAGAGATCGAGGCTGGGACACTCCAGACGGCTCAGTTTGTGGTAAGGGGCGATGGAGCGGTCTGTGCGAGCATAGCCAAGTCGACCACCTTACACTACGTAATGAATGGCTACCAACGACTAGGCAGTCGAGTTCAGCAGAACGACTCGGTGACATCGAGTGCTGACGCTGGGCACGCAATTCGAAGTCCTGAGTGACTTGCACTATTGACGTCTGTCTTCAAACAGACAGCGGTACCTTGTCGCTAGGTAACCTGCTAACGCCAGTTATATCGTAATTCGTCTAATAGGAACTGAAATGGTTCACTCGAAGGCGAAAGGACACAAATTAATCATGAAAGGCATTTCTTATACTTCAACTGTGGCCTAAGGTCAAAGATCCTAGTGAGGAAACGGCGGAGAGATGGGAATAACGGCAAACACAATGCTGAATAGGGTAAAACGTGGGGTAACTGAACGGGCCAGGAAGACAATATAAGGATGGTACCGTGTAAAATTTTGGATATCACGTAGACAAGCATCGGACGAAATCGGATAAAGGTACGACGGAGTAGGCTTATTCCTCAACTTCCTGAACTTCTTCCTCATATTCCCCTTCTTCCTCCGCGCTGCAAAGAAAAATGAATCGTACTCTACAAAAGATGGATCAGACAAGACTTACGTTGCGTCCTGGTATTGCTGGTACTCAGCAACTAGATCCTGCATGTTTGATTCTGCCTCCGTGAACTGTCATACGGTGTCAACGACGTCGATAAAAGGAAGTATGCCAGTCAGTAACGCACCTCCATCTCATCCATGCCCTCCTGGGTGTACCAGTGCAAGAACGCCTTCCTCTTGAACATAGCTGTGAATTGCTCGCTAACACGTCGGAACAATTCTTGAATGGCTGTTGAGTTTCCGAGGAATGTAACAGCCATCTTGAGACCACGTGGTGGAATGTCACACTGCGCCGTGAGCACGTTGTTCGGAATCCATTCAACGAAGTACGCAGAGTTCTTATTTTGCACATTCTGCATCTGCTCTTCGACTTCTTTCATTGAAACCTTGCCGCGGAAGACGGCCGCAACCGTGAGGTACCGGCCGTGACGAGGGTCGCAAGCAGCCATCATGTTCTTAGCATCGAACATTTGTTGAGTAAGTTCAGGTACTGTGACCGCACGGTACTGCTGACTGCCGCGCGCCGTAAGGGGAGCAAAGCCAGTCAGGAAGAAGTGCAGACGAGGGAAGGGCACTGTAAGCCAATGAGCGATAGGTCAGCCTTTGAAGGGAGAAAGTACATACCCATGTTGACTGCGAGTTTCCGGAGATCAGAGTTCAGCTGACCTGGGAAGCGCAAACAGGTCGTGATGCCAGACATTACAACGGAAACGAGGTGATTAAGATCGCCATAAGTCGGGGTGGCGAGCTTTAAAGTGCGGAAGTGGATGTCATAAAGGGCCTCGTTATCAATGCAGAAAGTTTCATCAGAGTTCTCCACGAGTTGGTGAACGGAAAGCGTAGCGTTATAAGGCTTTACGTATCTGTTGAGAAAACGGCCCAGTAGGGAATAAAAAATTACCCACCTCAACGACTGTATCAGATACCTTGGGACTAGGGACAACAGAATATGTGCACATCATCCGATCGGGGTACTCCTCACGAATTTTCGAAATGAGGAGGGTACCCATGCCGGCACCAGTACCACCTCCGAGGGAGTGAGTGATTTGGAAACCTAAACACAGCGTCAAGATTGGAACCAACACGTGACTCCGAATACGACGCGACGCGTCTCGACATACCTTGAAGGGCATCCGTACCCTCGGCCTCTTTCCGAACGACATCAAGGACGGCATCGACGAGTTCGGCACCTTCCGTGTAGTCTACAGGTACGTGTCGAAGAGATACAAGTTTAGAAAAATGGACGAATGCCACTGGAAAATTGTTCACTCACGGCCCTTTGCCCAGTTGTTACCCGCTCCGCTTTGACCAAACACGAAGTTGTCTGGGCGGAAAAGCCCACCAAGAGGACCCGAGCGAACAGCGTCCATGGTTCCAGGCTCGAGATCAACCAAGATCGCCCGAGGGACATACTTGTTAGCGCCAATCTCGTTATAATAGACCGAGATTCGTTCTAGCTGAAGGTCGTTGTTGCCTTTGTAAAGGCCGTCGCGTTCGATCCCGTGCTCATCCGAAACTACCTCCCAGAACTTGACACCTAAATATAGAAACGACGGTGGATGAGCGGTGCTAAGAAGTCGAACGGTGGGAGAGAATACCGTACCGATTTGGTTACCGCACTAATAAACACGTGGTGCAGTTTTTTCAGACTTTTAGAGGGACGATAAACAGCAAATTGAGAAAGGTACACACTTGGCCGGTTTGGAGGTGAACGATTTCGCGCATTCTACGGGATGGTAGTCAGTGAGCATGATAGCGACGCGAAATGATACGATTAGAGAGACATGGTTCGAATGGGCGCGCTAAGTCGCGATGACCATACAAAAAGAAGGAATGAAAACATAAGAATCGAGACATACTTGATGAGATTGGGAGAGAATGGGCAAGGGGAGACCGAAGAGGTTAAAGGGAGGAAGTCAGAGGGCAAGGGGAATCGACAAAAACGCACGGGCGACAGAGGTCGGGTCTAGGGCTTATTTTGAGCGGAGTCCGAATCCCCTGCCAAACTCTTGCCACTTTTTTGCCGACCGCTCTCGCTCGTTGACGTCTAAATACACGGTGGCGAACCCCTTTGGAACTCGTGCAGCCAAGTTCAGAACCCCAATTGATTCGTGACCGTCTCTCATGCATGACACAGGCGTTATCAGGCCAGACTACCACCTGAGAAGTGAGCGCTAAGATATAAAAATTAAATCCACAGTCCGAGTAAGAAGTTCAACGTAATGTCATGTAACGAAACCACCTCCCCGTCTACTGTACAGTACTCTCAGTTAGCCGATCGAGCTAGCCCTCAAGTCAATCAGAGCTATCTCTTCGTTCAAGCCCCGCATCTTTCCCATTAATAAGCGTCATCATCGTCTCCTCCCTGGCCGGCTGCAGTGGCATTTCCCCACCATATTTGACGGATGAATCATCCACAACGATCGCCCCGGTACGACTGTCGAGACGGAAGCGGAACGGTGCGAGGGCGCGGGAAATCGCCGCTTCGTCATCGTATGGCACCAATAACTCGCCAAAGCCGGAATGCGCTGTCAGTGCGACGGCCGAAGCAATAGAGCCGGGACAATGCGCGAGATAAATGTCACGTCGTTGTCTGAAGTGCAGGTAATGGAGGACGAGGGTCACACTGGACACTCCCATGCAAATCGAGGCGAGAAAATGGGCAGCGAAGGGTCTGGATATACGTCAGGCCATGTTAGGGGGTGGAACGTGCGAAAGAAGGGAATATCATACTCGATGTAGAGCCGTGGGACAAGTTGTGTGAGTACGGCATTGACAGTGCGGTTTTGTCGTACAAAGTAGTTCGACTTCGTCGCGAGGGAAAGATGCTGCGTCTATCGGAGTCCGACGTCAAGGTAATGTCACCTAGAAAGAAGAGGTTGGTGACACACATAGATCTGTTGGGTATACGCCAAAAAACCGTTCGGGTTCTGGAAAACTGATTCCAAGCCATCGGGTGCCTGCTGTGCCTGGCGAAAGATAGCATTGGGAATGCCAGACCGAATAGCATTCGCGCGTGACTGCACGTTGATGTTGGAAGATGCGCTGAAGATGAGTCTGTTCAAGATTGTGATAAATGAATGAGGTAGACAAAGAGAAGGAACAAGGAAACGTACCCATTGTACGGTATACCGTTCAAGGGGGATCCAGAGACGTTGTTCGGCTTCGGGTAGTTATCAACTTTTGTAACATTCGTGAGGGAATTATTGTTGAGAAGTGCGAAGGCGGTCACGTCGAAAAGCTGTATGCGTGGTTGACAGAAAACAGCGGCCGAATTGTTCGGGTTCTGTTGCCAAAACCAGAAGAAAACCTGGACAGTACAGGACGAATATTGTTCGCGCTGTAAATTATTAGAGAGGGATCTACGCACGGGTTGGAGGGCCACATCTGTCGAATTAGTACCACAATTAGGTACATTCACTACCCCATACTGTTCTTCCGCATTATTCGGATTGAAGCTCAATTGCAGAGAACAGCCGTCAATAGAAGTCGCAGAGATGATCGAGTTCCCATTGGATGGGGTCACCGAGATTTGGTTCGGACGTGCACAATTCACATCGGTTTGGATGCCAGTGGTATTAATACCCATGGTACCGTTCAGATAGGAATTTGTAGGGAACTGCGATTAGAACCGTCAAACAAAAGTGACCCAAAATCCAGATTATCAAAAGCAACTCTTACCACAAACTCAGCAATTGCCCAGCCGCCTCTTACGAAAGAAGGGTCCCCGATATTGTTGAAGACTAAAACGAGGATAAGTACAATGTGAAACTGACATACTCAATGGCGTACCAGCTGCCTCTGCGAACTTTGCGAGGAATATAAGTCAGGGTCAACGACAACCACAAAAAGTACAGTCTGCTCACACCAGCGGATGAGGCGAACGCGGTCAAGTCATTGATGTCCGGAGAGAGCCCAATAGCTCTGAGACTTTGAGCGGTGGAATCTATGTCTCAAATTAAAATAGTTTAAAGACAGAGTGTCGTATGCAGTTACCGGACGGTCTCGGAAGCTGCCTGATAGAAATTATGGACCCTGCCAGTGGCTGAAATAGCAGTGCAGCTAATGCAGTAGTACTCGACACGAGGATGAATCGATGCTTAAACCTCAGTGCATTGTATAAGAGAAGTGGTCGACTAGAATCAGAAGTCAATCAGTGGGGGCTCTGAAGGCTCTAGCCAGAACCCATTCACTTAATCCCAACCTGTGTTGGCATTCAGTCGGAGAAAAAAGGATGTGGGCTTGATCAACTTACATAGTCGATTAGAAGGGTCTCCCTTGCCAGAGCATTTCCTTGAGACAAAAGGAGATACGGCTGCAGGTTACTCATCGTAAGACGCAAGATGCACTGAGATGAAGGACTATGCGTACATTCCACATTCGAATAACCCAGTCGAAAGCTTTGACCATGAGCGCAAGCGGAATAAAGAGCAAAGAAGGGAAGAACGACTTGGATTGCACGACTTATTAAGCGCCACTCGAATGGCAGATGCTGCACACTCACAGTTAAGAACTGAATCGACGCGAAGGAAAATACGTTTTTCTGGGGGACGAAGAAGCCTTGCATAGTAGATCGGATTAACATAAGGCCATGAATCGAAGAGGCTAGGGGACACACCATCATTGTCCTTTGATATTGACGTTGCAATCTCGAGGCCAATCCCAATGGCACCAAGGAGCAGACAACCTAGGGTTACAACCCAGAAGCGCAATGTGATTGGTTCCTGCGCAAAGATGAATAAATCAATACTCCTAGAATTCAATAGGCAAAGAAAAAGGAAGACGCACAAAATTTGGATGTCGTTTGGATACAGTTCCCGGTGTGGGTAGAAGAGGAACTGAGCTGCGAATATTGAGGAGTGGTGGTCGTGCGGCGTCTACGGGTGAGGCAAAGGCGGGAGGCGAATGGAGTGCTGGGGACCTGGAATCGTCATATTGGGCGGACGACGACATGGTAGGGTCGTCGTGGTAGGATTCAAGATTAGCTTCGTTTAGCGGGTGTATACGGGCAGACATGGGCGCGGACTAAATTCCAGGACAAGCGGAAAGAGACGGGACGGGAAAACGTGACTGAGGGCTGTGCGACCTCCCGTTGTAACGCCACTGCACTGCAGGCGCCCGAGCTGCCCGACTTTGAGGAGTCAATGTTGAAGTTCCACCTATTCAGTCTACCGAGCATAGCGAAATTGAATATGATAAAGGTGGCTATTGTTTTGTGTTTCGTATTTGGTTTCCTCACGCTCACTAATCCTAAACAGCCACGGCGTATTTCCGTCAACGTAATGCTCACATAATGAGATCGCCCTTGTGTCAGCCTGAGTGACCCAGTTGAAGGCCTTGTTGGCCACAGGGAGGCATGAATTATGAATCCTCTCTTTCGCATTCCCAGACATCGCCTCAGCGCCCGCTGGAGAGGTGATGAGGCGATTCCGTACTCTGATAGAAGATACAATTCTCCGACTCACATCGCCGTCCGACCCGATGGGCGGAGTAAGCCGATAAGATACAATATTTATGCATACAGTGTGGGCGGAAGTCGAAAATATGCACCACAAGATATGTAAATTAAAGTTGACAACTAATATTAAGATGCTAATTATAAATAAATATATAGTTTGCTTAGTGAGTGAATGAGTGAATGACACCGCGATTACAGGTAACTGACATTCGATCTCACTTTACTTTACTGAGGGCGATCAGTTCGTTGTATGACAAAGCAGAGATCACAGTCCCGGGGCTTTAGAAAGGCCAACCGAAGAAGATTTGGTTTTTACGGTAGTGTTGGCGATTACAGTACCTGAGACAAACCAAATGCATGATCATTGGATCAAACCTTCCGAATATACCAATGGCAAATCATCTTCTTGTCCTGGACGCGTACGTCTCGTATTTGCACGTAATAACCCCCTCGCGGCCAGGCAAGGGACGCCAGTCACATTCGGACTGCATTTCCGTTTTGAACCCACATCTCTCTGACTGAAGTTACTGTAACAATTATCCTGAATAGAAATATCAACCGGTTTCCTTCCTGTCTTATCTGGCCGAGCAATTTTGCCAGGCTATTCAATCTTCCCGCACCTAGTCGCGGAAGCAAACCAACATCGCGATAATCACAGTGCTTCTTGGTCGTCATCGAGGGCAGGAGTATTCCGTGATCGACCCTCTGAGACTGGATCAGTAGCGGGCGTTGTAATAGCCTTTTTGGTCAGCTGTCAGGGACAATGAACATGAGTTGCACTGAGATAAAAGAAGGGATAGTACTGATGTATAGATAGCCGAGCTCATGATAATGACCGCCCCGGCGATCGAGAGCGAAGTAGGCGTTGTACGGAAAACGATGAACTCAAGCACAGCGGCGAATACGACCTACAATAGTTGAGACACTTTTCACCTGAAATGACAAGAACACACTGAGGTATACATGGCGAGGCTGCCACGTGAAGCTGTCTCCCTTTGGAAACCCATGGCCAGAAGCGTCTTTCGCGATTTAGGATACCAGGATCAAGTTACACAGCTGATGAAGGAGTTGAAGAACGTACCTGTGCAATCAAACCGAATATGCCGATGAGAAACATCATGAGAACCCACAACCCGCGCGATGGGATCACAGGGTGAACCTTAAATACGATCATGCTGGGATGAGTGCCAAGTGGGCCATCAGAAACGAAGCAAGCAAAGGCACGGAGCGCACCATATCGTGGAAATCAATACACATTGCGAAGCGAAGAAAGAGAGAATGTGAAGTGCATGCGCCCGCTTTCCAATTGCACGGAGGAGTGTGTCTGTAGAGCAGGGGGATAAACGAGTGGGAGTACGCAGGCGGACGTCGGACTCACAGCTACCGGTTCCTCCGAGGACGCCAATCAGACCCGCCCTACGAAGCCAGTCGGGTGAGTATAGCTTCTGTAGGAAAAATAGAGGTTTCCTAACGTTACAGAGATCATTCTTTGCCCTGATGTAACGACCTCCGACAGATTCTCCTGCGGGCCACCGAAAATAACCTTAGGCCTGGCGATCAAGATAACCCCAGAGAAACTGCACACTAATATCACGTGAATACAAATAATAGCCAGTTCGTTCATGAAAGCTCACAGCCTGCGATGACTTCCTTGAGCGAGAAGGACTCCTTTAGGAGTATCGCCCCTGAGAAGCCCGTAAGGATTGGCGCGAGGAACTTCAACACCACCGCATCGGACAAAGACAGGTATAGCAGGGAGAAATACATTCCAGAGAGGGAGGTAAACCTGCAATCACTCAGTGGGGGACATTCACGAGAGCACGAGTATTCTACCCTGTATAGCCTCGGAGAAATAGCAGTGGCCGAACACCTTTTGGTCCGAGGAATGGGTCTGGAATCTTCTGCCAATACCTGATATAGTAACGTTTGCAACGATACCCCCCCAAAATGACGATCTTGAAGGACGTACATGTACGCGACCGAACAGACATATGTCATAGCCTGATTGAACTTTTAGTTGGGGGAGTACGAGGAAGAGGTTGAAGTGCTCGCCATCCTAACCCATATCAACTACCCAATTGAAGTCGTCAGCTTAGGGTAACAATTAACCCCCAGAATATCACGCACCTCTAGAATCGGTATCCGCTCATCCAGACTGTTAAGCCACTTTACGCAAAGATTTGATGCAGAAAAGAAGAATTGCGATAACGCGACGAGCAACAACCCGGCATTTTTGTCTAAAAATGGGGATATGGCCGATTGGCACCGCTCAGCGAGGCTTGGCCGAGATACAAGTACGCGCCTATCTGCCAGTGGTAGCAGCGCCGACGTCTCATTCGAAACACTGGCAGACAAGGTCTCCTCGTTAACCTTGGTTTGCCCAGGGCCAGGAGAATACAACGGAGACTGGGTTTCTCGGGTGTCGTTAAAGTGGGTAATGACCATGACGGCGATGGGGTAAGGGAAATTACAATAGATCTGATTACGTGTCAGAGCGTCGATAAAGCGCAAGCGACTCCAAGTATACGACACATCTATCTTACATATTACATACAATGAAAAACGAGTGGGTCATGTCAGCACCAGCATAAGGGCCGAGACATCAGTTTGGGGTAAACGAGGCCAGATATTGGCACCTCCGTGCAGGGGCCATCAGTAAACCTGCAAAAAACGCTTTTGGGCTTGTACGAGCTTGTACAAGGTAAGAAAGACGGAAAGTAAACGAAAGCACAAAAGCAATTTCGTCAAACGTAAAGAAGCCGAAAAGGGTTGAAAGGTGATCAAAAGTTGTAAAAAAGCGCCACTCAATCAGCATGAGTCAATGACAACTTTTCACTTTTTTACTTATTTACTTGCCCAAGTGAAAAAGTTTTGCACAATTTACTGATGTAACTTATCATGATGCCGCGCTTCCCGGTTGGCGACTCGGCATTTACACCACATCTCCTGTACAACGTTGGCTGCCGTCTCTACACTCAGAATTGCTTCGTCATGGCCACAACGCACACTGTCCGTACTACAGCAGCCTGTGGACCACACTCCACCACTTTTCCTGAGATATCTGCCCGTAGAGACGGTCTGGCTGACCCGAATGAGACGTCGCCACTTCTCGGAATCAACAGCGCACGTTCGCTTCAGTCGAGTCATTCTGAACGATGGCATTCTCTGTCCGCCTTCTTCGACAGGAATGCTGGCCTGTCTCTTGTCGTTGCCTCTCAGTTCTTCTTCTCGGGGATGAACGTTTGTGTCAAGTGGCTAAATAGCCTGGATGAACCCATCCCAATTCTGGAAGTGCGTGTTCGTTGCAGGATGGTCGCTTTCTTGAGCTGACATTGTTCCGAGTAGTTGATTTGGGTCAGAATGGTAAGTCTCCAGATGTGTCGCTATGCCCATGAACGCTAAAGGTGGTGCCAAGACTATAACATATATCGGCTCCGTTGCATACATGTGCGCGTCTTTATGGGATGAGGCGACCTTATTTGAGATTCCCGATTATTATCAGGTTATGGAAGAAGGTTCCAGACCCGGTGCTTGGCCCAAAAGATGTCCGGGGGTTGTTAGTACTTCGAGGTTTTTCGGGGTAGGGTATTCCGATGTGTTCCTACGAGTATTACTCAGAGTCATTTCAGTTTCATTGGTCTTACTGGGATGTATTCTTCCCTGGGACACCTATCGTTATCTGATGCAACCATGTTGACATTCCTCGCTCCGATCCTCACTGGCTTTTCAGGGGCGATATTTCTCAAGGAGGTCCTTACTTTCAGGGAAATGCTTTCGGGATGTAGGCAATATCCGTCATACTTGCCCTAGTTGCTATTGACGGGTTACTAGTATGCAGCTTCTTTGGCGTAATTTTGATTGCCAGGCCTCAGTTTCTTTTCGGTGGTCTCAACGGAGATCCATCTGAGGGAATGCTGCCGAAAGAAAGAATGCAATCTGTCGCGTAGGGTGGTTTCTGGCCCNNNTGCTCATTCCATGTAATTATGTAGTATTGGTCTAGTGGGTGTCTTGGGAATGACCGGTGCCTGTGAGTGTACTTTCCTTTGCCTTCCTCCAAGCATTTTCCTTACCCCAAACAGATACACTCATCCGTGCAATTGGAAAACGGGCGCACACATTTCACTCTATTGTGTTTTTCTCTTTCAACTGTGTGCTGGGCTCCACCATAGGGTATGCTTCTAAGCGTAAATTCACTTGTTTCTGAAGGACGCTTCACACCCACTCTAGCATGGTACTATTTAAGACTTCCCCGGTCATTCCCAGGCACATTACATGGCTTGGTATGCTGCTTCTCATCGGTATACTTGGCCTGATCTCGCAGGTATGGTCTTCTGAGTCCATAGTACTCTATACCTTCCTCAGTAGCTCATCCTGCGTAAAGACACTTCTGGTCATGGGTTTACAGCGAGAGACGGCTTCTCGTGGTTCTCTTGCTATTTATACCTCAGTATGTCTTTCACTCCATGGCCCTTTTGTGGTGCTTTAACTGCTCCAGGTTGTCTTTGCCGTCACGTTTGAGTTCATCGTGTTTCATACGACACCTTCTGCACTGTCAGTTGCCGGAGCAGCCATAATCATCAGCTCAGCTATCTATATCTCTGTAAGGTCCTCTCATTTATTTAGCATTGACACCTACTCACATACTGTATCAGCTGATAAAAAAGACTGCTGCTGAATCAGCCACTGGCCCCACCCAGGAGCGGCATGATCCACAGCCATGATCGCCTTGTGTAATGACCTCTTGTCAGTCCTGTTTTCTTTGCTGATGGCCTGAACACACATTTACTCCCACAACCTCAACGCCACACCCAATACACCTACAGTACACCATGTTAGCCCTCACCAGGCTAGGGGAGCAAAGTCGTACATAGGCACACCCCACGCATAGTAGTATAGACATAGATGTAGTGCTACATAGGGTTCTGTACCCCAATGGATTCGAAAAAAGACCCCCCGTATCAACAATGAAACTTGGAGAATAACCCTGAAAGGTGTTCATGTACGCGACCGTATGGATATACAGTACATCATGGCCTCATTGACTTAGAGTCTCACTTTTCTCTAGGACTTCACGTACCTCTAGAAATGAGAAGGCCTCATCCAAACTGTCAGGCCACTTGACGCAAAGATTCAATGCAGAAAAGAACAATTGAGATGACACGATAAGTAACAAACCGGCATTTTTGTCCAAAGTGAGGAAACAGCCGAATAGCTCCGCTCAGAGAGACTTTGCCGAGAAATAAGGCCGGGTGCGGACAATGGAGCAGGAGACTTTCGGATATTGGTGTGTTGGCCATGATATCTTAAGGACAAGAGTAGCTACTGTAACTCCGATTACGTGCTATGGAAGTGATAGATCACAACGAATCGAAAGAGCAGAAGGAAAGCGAGTGGGTCACTCACTCTTCTGTCAATACCCCGGCCATGACATCAATTGTGGGAAACCGTGGTGCTCTCGTTAAATTTCGACTTGCAACTGGTTTCCTGAAAGACAGACCGGTCGTTCCGCGATAAGGTAACTTGGAATCCAAAGAGTATTGCGGTTCACAAGCTTCGTCGTACGAACAGAATGCTACGGCCAGGATGAAGCAACTCAAATGTCACAGCGCTAGATAGACGCCAGAAACGGCGGCCCTAAAGTCCGAGTCATTTGTCAGCAAGACTCTGCTTCTGGTGACGACCTTCCTGTGTTTAGATCACCGGTACTCGGTAATCGAAGGGTCCAGTCGACCGACCGGAAGTGAACAGTGCCTAGCTTGACTCTCAGTGCCCGAACTGGTCGAAAACGTTGAGCTTTGGTGCTCTCTGTAAACTTTGGTCAAATACTGTTTACCTGGTCGTTTCTCATCCGCTGTGCCTAGAGAAGGCACCAGGTGACGTGATCCGGTCATCATGGTTGGCAGCTGGAGGAGCTAACCCTCCAAAGGTGGTCGTGGGGCACTATTTTAGTAAGTTATGAGTGTCTTGTTCTTCTGATGGAAAGCCCCTTGCGACGGAACAGGGTCCCACCATCGTCGGCATTGATCGACCGAGGCGCCTCCGACTCTACCCGACTCTACCCCGATTTTCGCTGCCGTGAAGCAAGGTGGAGCGGGCGTTGTATGTTCGCCGAGAACGAGTGCATCATGGTGTACTTGGAGCGCACGAACCGGACCAGTCAGCATGACGAAACGGGATATATCTAGTTGTCAAATTCTGCAAGGAATTGGATTACGATACCCATTTGTGCTCCAGCTCCAGGGAGTAAATTGACGCGCAGGGCTTGTTCTCACTGAAGGCTTA
>WNFQ01002759.1_pt1 | contig 26373 bp, 23 predicted proteins | sample 5400171 | NCBI WGS metagenome assembly WNFQ01 (sample SAMN13153356, study PRJNA577476) | soil metagenome | isolation source: 20 cm soil under Madrone tree | place: USA:California | collected 2016-06-14
ATCAAAAACGCGGCGCTGCGATATCGGCCGGCGGAAGCAACACCTGGCGAAGTCAGAGCCAGATCCCCCGCTCGAGCCGGCACCCGAGGCGGCGTCGGACACGAGCAGAGAACGAGCGAGCGTACAGTCTACGTTTTGTCCGGTGACCGACCGCAACCGGTGCAGATTAAAACAGGAATCAGCGACGGCGTGGTGACGGAAGTCATCGAAGGATTGAAAGAAGGCGATAGCGTTGTCACCGCCGAGTTGGCCTCCAAATCCCCGGCGGCGTCTCCGCCACCCAATCCATTCTCCGGCGGCGCGCGCCGGTTCCCGTAATAGCTATGGAGTTTTTCCTACAAACGCAATGCGCTGGAAAGACTCTCATTAACACACCGCTTCAGCGGGGTGGTCACGAATGTCACAGAATAGAAACCGCTTCAGCGGTTTGCTGGTGGCTCAGGAAAACCGCTGAAGCGGTTAGCGAGGGAGGTAACTAACGTCTGGCACCCCGCTGAAGCAGGGTGTTAATGACATACGTATGAATAACGGCGCGCCAGTCAGACTCGTTGACGTGCACAAAGTCTATCGTACCGGCGAAATGGAAGTGCCCGCTGTGCGCGGTGTGTCGCTCGAAATCAAACGCAGCGAATTCGTAGCGCTCATGGGCGCAAGTGGTTCCGGAAAGTCCACGCTGATGAATATCCTGGGCTGTCTCGACCGGCCGAGTTCCGGCAGCTATTTCCTGGATGATGCCGATGTTTCAGGGCTCGACCGCAATCAGCTTGCCGAAATCCGCAATCGAAAAATCGGGTTCGTGTTCCAAAATTTTAATCTGCTGCCGCGCACGTCCGCGCGCGAGAACGCCGAGTTACCGCTGGTTTACAGCGCACAGCACCTATCGCACGCCCAACTTCGCGAAAGAGCAGATCGTGTTCTTGCATCGGTCGGCCTCGCCGGCCGCGAAGATCATCATCCCAGCCAGCTATCTGGCGGCCAGCAACAGCGCGTCGCAATTGCTCGCGCGCTGATTAACGACCCCGAGATCCTGCTTGCAGACGAGCCTACCGGCAATCTCGACAGCCGCACAAGCATCGAAATCATGGCGATCTTTCAGCAGCTCAACGAGCGCGGAATCACAATCATCATGGTGACGCACGAACAGGACATAGCTGCTTATGCGCGTCGCAATGTATTCATGCGCGACGGCTTGATTTTAAACGATCATACGGTTTCACAACGGTCGGATGCAGCGACACAGCTTCAAAATGATCGGGCGCGACCATCGGATGCGCCGGAAGCCGCTCCAACGCTTTAACGCTTCAACCATTCAACGAATACCATGAGAATCGCACCCACATTTCACGTCGCCTATCGGGCGTTGCGCCGAAACAAAATGCGCTCGGTTCTCACCGCGCTCGGAATTATCATTGGCGTGGGAGCAGTCATTGCCATGGTCGGCATTGGCAACGGCGCGAAGGCGCAGGTGGAAGCTCAGATCGCCAGTCTTGGCGAAAACGTGATCCTGATCTTTTCCGGCAGCACTACGTCCAGCGGCATTCGCACCGGCTGGGGCGGCGCCGGCACCTTGAAGATTGAAGACGCCGAAGCAATTCGGCGCGAAGTGCCAGGTGTAATCGGCGTAAGTGAAGAAGTTGTTTCCACGACGCAAGTTGCTGCCGGAAACCAAAATTGGTTTACGCGCATTTACGGTGAATCGGCAGATTATTTTGACATTCGACAATGGCCGCTGGCAGACGGCGCGCCGTTTACGGCCCAGGACGTGCGCAGCGCGAACAAGGTTTGCGTCGTTGGCCGCACGACCGCGACGGAGATTTATGGCAACGAAAATCCAATCGGCCAGGTTTTGCGCATCAAAAACGTGCCGTTCACGATTACCGGCGTGCTTACGCCGAAAGGCTTAAGCCCGCAAGGCGTCGATCAGGACGATATCGTCATTATGCCGTACACGAGCGCGATGAAACGCGTGATCGGCGGCACCACGCTGCGCAACATCAATGTGCAAATTGCCGATCAAAGCCAGATCGCAGCAGCGCAACAGCAGATTATCTCGTTGCTGCGACAACGGCACAATATCCGGCCCGGTCGCGACGACGATTTCACGGTGCGCACGCAACAGGAAATCGCTGAAACCGCTACGGCAACTTCACGGGTCATGACCGTTCTGCTGGGAGCAATTGCGGGAGTATCGTTGTTGGTCGGCGGAATTGGCATCATGAACATCATGCTCGTCAGCGTGACCGAGCGAACGCGCGAAATCGGTGTGCGCATGGCAGTCGGCGCGCGCGGCAACGATATTCTGACGCAGTTTTTGATTGAAGCTGTGACGCTGAGTTCCGTCGGCGGTCTGATTGGTATTGTCTGCGGTATCGGCGCGTCCGGTCTCTTGTCGGTCTATGCGCATTGGCCCACGCTGATTTCGATAGGGTCAATTGCTATCGCATTTTTGTTCAGTGCAGCTGTTGGCGTCTTCTTCGGATTTTACCCGGCACGCAAAGCCGCCGCGCTCGATCCCATCGAAGCGCTGCGCTACGAGTAACGGGGTCGCCCACGAATCACGCGAATCAACGCGAATTGGATTCGATTTGGAGTGCGCGGACATGTCCGCGCTTTCAAAGCGGTCCCGCAGCCGCGGGATCGCCGCACTCCCAAAACCATCCGTGCCATCCGTGTAATCCGTGGTTACTTTTTACTATGGCAAAGCACGCGTTCTACGAAAAACTCGTCGCAGAGGCGAAGAAGAAAATCAGTGAGATTTCGCCACAAGACGCAGCAGCGAGATCAAAGAGTGGCGAAGCGGTGATCGTCGATGTTCGTGAGACGGACGAATGGGACGAGGCACACATTCCAGGCGCGATTCACTTGAGTCGCGGCACTATTGAACTCGATATCGAAGACAAAGTTCCCGACACCAACGCAATGATCATTTGCCATTGCGGCGGAGGCGGCCGTTCTGCGCTCGCAGCCGAGAGCCTACAAAAAATGGGCTACAAAAACGTCCGCTCCATGGCCGGCGGTTTCAAAGCCTGGAAAGCCGCCCGCTTACCGGTGACGAAATAATCAGGCTTATCAGCTGAGTGAAGCGACAACTAATCCTCGAAATCTGCCTGGACGACTCTGACGAACATCCGCCCGTACCTGCATTATCGGAAATCCCCGGACGCGCCAAAGCAGGAGCATTTGCCATCGCGGACGGATAGAGATGAACGCCCGCTTTACGATCGGAGCGTATCAGGCACTGAACGCGGCGCGACCGCGCGGGACTTTGACTCCGTTGGCGGCGAGAATGGCTTTGCCTTGATATTCGTGAAGTCGTGCCATCGTTGCATTCTATTTCGACAATCTCAACCGCCTTTCAAAGCCGTTTTGCGATCAGGACCGGGGGAAAATGACATTGAATTCAGTCGGCTTTTCACGAGCGCCCCAATACGACCGCGGTTGCGGCTTATGCTCCCAGAACTCCCGCGATTGCCTCGATCGGCGGTGAGAAGAAAAAACCGCCGCCAGTTGGAATGACCCATTCGCTCTTCAGTCGGATGAGGCGCGTTCCCGCCGCGGTGGGAAAGGCGATGAAACGCGTTCGCGCGCCACGTTGGTCGCGCTGCCCGATAATCGGATCGTGGCCGCCGAAATTGGGCTGGATCGGCGAATTTGCCCAGCGTCGCGTGAGGAACTCGAACTGCTCTTCAATGGTGCTGCCATAGCAGATGAACATGAGCCCACGTTCCTGGCTCAGGAGCTTCTTCGATGGTTTCTTGACGCCGACGAGGGGCATTCCGAATGGAATGCCCCGGCGGAGAATCATACGCAGCATGCTGTCATGCGGTTTGCCTAAGTCGGTGGCGATGTCACGCGGGTTCGTCTTGCGGATGTGCGCGAAGTGCGGACACACATTTGCCAGCATGTCCTGCGCTGCTTGAGGGAAGGCGTCACCGGCATAGCCCGCAATCGGACGCAACACGGAGGGGCGGGTGGCATCATTGAAGATGAAATGGTTGTTCGCCCATTCGTCGCCGGCCAATGCAGCATTGTCTGCCCCTGGCGTGCGCATGATGGGTGCGCCGCTGGGCCAACGGCCGACCAGCATCGACGCGAACTTCTGTGCCGGAATGCCGAGGGCCGAAGCAGCGCCAATCGCGAACTTCCAGAACGCGGGCACATCCTGCCGCAATCGCCGGCAGACCAGATACGAGCCCAAAGCGGCCCAGGCTGGGTAATTCGGGGGCGCGGGCGCCGGCGGGGAGGGAGCCGCCGCCGGCGCCGAGTTGTAAGGATGCTCTGGATCTTGCCGCGGCTCGCCCAGCAGAAATTGCCCGGGCCAAAGGAGCAACTGCCCCGGCTTGGCGAAGATACGCGCGCGCGCGTCGGTGTGATCGATGTAACGCGGCGTAATGAAATCCCCAGGCGCGGCAGAGACCTTGCCACGCACGCCCGGCTGCGAGACGCCATCCTTAAAGCCAAAGTGCTCGTGCCCGTGCAATGGACCGGGCAACGTGTCGCATCGCTGCTCGAACAGCAAACGCAGATTCGAGGCGGCAGCCCGGAGCTTGATAGTTTGCACCAACGTCACCAAGTCCTCCGGATCATCGGCGGCTACGATCACCAGAATGTCAGCTTCGTTCTTGGGCCCACCCACGACCCACTTGCGCTGATGGCCGGGGTGAGTGGTCTTGGACGGATCGCCCAAATAGGTGGAGCGTGCGGCCAAGCCCTGTCGGAAACTCTGATCGCCAAAGGCGGCTGCATCGGCCTTGCCCACTAGCAACTCAATCGCGTGCCGCGAAAACGCGATGTTCACCCAGGTCGCGCAGATGGGTGGCTCACCGCCGAACCTCCGTCGCATCGCGCGGAAGGCGCGCACCCAGGCCAGTACTTCGTCCATCGAAGAAATGAGCGGCGCGATCCAGCGCAGCCACGCTTTGGCCCGCCGGATGTTGCCGAGCCGGAAGAACAGGAAGTGCTGGTGATCTTTATTGAAGCCAGGGATCGTATTGCCTTGGATGTTGGACCGGGCTCTTAAATCGTAAACCGGCTCAGGCTCAGCATCGGGTATTTCGGCGGCAGGGTCGCCCGCCAACGCGGGAATCAGGATGCCCTTGGGCAATTTCGGCTCAAATTTTCCAAGTGTCTGGAGAACGCCACTGAATTTCCTGGTCAACGCTGGCGAATCAATCGCGAACTCCAACGGCTTGAAGGCGTCCGCCCCTTTGAAGACTGGCTTTGGCGTGGTCTTCTTGCGCGGGGTTTTTTTGGTTTTCGTTTTCATGCACGCACTCCGGCGACGCCAGCGATGCTCACGGTCACGTGTTCGGCAATCTGGCCGCCCCATTCGATGCGCCGGCCGCCGATCCGAATGTCGCCGACAACGAATCCAGCCGCTGGTGGGACTTGGTATTCGAGTCGCAAAATTTGTCCGGGCGCGCCGCGAACGATGGTCCAATAATCGTCCACCGGGTCGCCGCTCGGTTTGGTCCAGCCCGTGTCGTCGTAACCGGCGATGTAAAGCCCGATGGGTTCGCGCAAGGTGACCGACAGCGGCTTGCGCACAAGCGCAGCCACGTCGTAAAGGGCGCGTGGATCCACCGAGGTGTTGGGACCGGGAGGCATTTCGTGATTGTCTCTAGCCGACGGCGTTGGCGGCGCCGGTGGCGGCGTTCCAGTAAACAGGGGAGCGGGCGTCGTGGCGCTGTCTTGGGCCAGCCCGAGTGCTGCCGAGAGCGTATTGATGCTTTGAATCAGATGGACGATGCCGTCGCCATCGTTCCAGTGATTGCGACGGCGGTACGCCCCGCCCACGTGCAAATCCGCCTCCACGACTGCCAGACTCACGAGCGACTGGTAGAGGGCGACGACACGCGCGCGGTCAACCGCCCACAACTGCTCCCAGTACTCAGGCGTCTCCGTGGTAAAGGTGACTTTGGTGATCTTGCCGGCTGCATTGCGCGCCACCCGCCATTCGCAATACTCGTTCTGCACGTCCCGGTTGCCCACATCGCCGCCGGGCGTCCTGTCCGCCGTGATGAACGCCGCGATTCGGTTGTCCCGCTGAGGCATCAGCACGTCCCGCGGAAATGCCATCCAAACCAAAGTGTGTTCGCCGGCAACATTCACATCAATCTGGCTGGCGTCGTAGAACTCGCCGCCATTGGTACCCGGCGTGCTGGGACTGAGCCGGACTGCGATGAAGTTGTGCCAGTTGTCGTAGAAAGGCGATCCGGCGGGCAGATCGCGCAAGGAAGCCGGTGTATCAAAGCGTGCGACAAGCGCCATGGTCACCTTCGATTACTAAGTTGATCCGACTTGAGACGCCATGTGCTCAAACTAGTAACTACGGCAAAAACAGCGTCGAGTCCGCAAAAATCTGCAGAAAATTCTTGCCGCGGATCCGCGTTTTGAGCAAGACCGTTCGTCTATTGAAGACAGAGTCCGTTTTGCCGAGACGCCAAAACCAGCGCGTGCGAGACGCGTGCCCTACCCAAACCTGTTGCTCCACGATGTCGATCTTATTGATCAGAAATCGCGGGCGTAATAGTGTCCATCTTACGAAAGCCGCATCGGATGACCCCAACCCAGCTCGACTATTACGCGATCGAAGAGCTCCTGACGGATGAAGAACGCGCGGCGCGCGATCGGGCGAGGCGTTTTGTGCAGGAGGAAGTCTTGTCCGAGATCGTTCCGTGTCATCGAGCGGGGAAGTTCCCAGAACAGCTAACGCCGCGAATGGGCGCGTTGGGCTTCTACGCTCCGTACCTAAAGGAGCACGGCTGCGCCGGGCTTAGCTACACGGCGTATGGCCTGATCATGCAGGAGCTCGAACGTGCCGATTCCGGCTTGCGCTCGCTGGCTTCGGTGCAAGGCGCGCTCGCGATACAGGCAATCCATTCCTTCGGCACGCCGGAGCAATACGCGCGCTGGCTGCCGGGGCTCGTGTCGGGCGAGCGCGTCGGTTGTTTCGCACTTACCGAACACGGACACGGCTCAGATCCGGGCGGGATGGAAACCCGCGCTGGACGTGATGGCGACCATTATGTTTTAAACGGCAGCAAATGCTGGATCGGCAATGCATCGATCGCTGACGTCAAAGTTGTTTGGGCGAAAGATGACGACGGGCCTGTTGGCGGATTCGTCGTGGAGAAAGATGCGCCGGGATTTCGCGCGCAGGACATTGAGGGAAAGTTCAGTCTGCGCATGTCGCGCACGTCGGAGTGTTGGTTTGAAAACTGTCGCATACCTGCGGAGAACCGTTTGCCCAAGGCCTCCGGTCTGGGCGCGCCGCTATCGTGTTTGTCGTATGCACGGGTGGGAATCGCGTGGGGCGTGATTGGCGCGGCGATTGATTGTTATGAAACGGCGCTTGCATACGCCAAAGAGCGCGAACAATTTGGCCGTCCGATTGCCGGCTTCCAACTAGTGCAACAAAAACTCGTTTGGATGGCGCAGGAGATTACAAAGGCGCAATTGCTGGCGTTGCGTCTCACCCGGCTGATGGAGACCGGCGCAGCGCGCTTTGCGCAAATCTCGCTAGCGAAGCGCAACAACGTTTGGATGGCGCTGCAATGCGCGCGCAAGGCGCGGGATATACTCGGCGCCGCGGGAATTACAGATCGCTACCCTGTCATTCGACATCTTATGAACCTTGAGAGCGTGTCCACGTACGAAGGCACGCACGACATTCATACATTGATCATCGGCCGAGATATCACAGGAATTGATGCTTTCACTGGCTAGCGAGTCATCCTGAGCCGCGGAGACGGCGAAGGATCACACACGCGCTGTTGGGTGACTGAACAGTTGCTTGCGTAATGCCGACGTGTGCGGGAGGTCCCTCGCTTCGCTCGGGATGACAGTGCGCAAAGATTAGCTAAATTGAGATTGCTATGAGCGAGTCAGTTTACATTCTCGGCGGCGGGCGTACGGATTTTAAGCGCAACCTGAAAAAGGAGGGGAAAACCATCCGGCACCTCATCATTGAGGCTGGAAAAAAAGCGATCGACGACGCGAAGATCGATCCGGGCGAAATCCAGGCGGGCGCGGTTGGAAATTTCAACGCGGGCCAGTTCACGAAACAGTTGCAGCTTGGAGCGTTTATCCCGGAGATCGATCCGAAATTGCGCGGTATTCCGACGATGCATACCGAGGCGGCGTGCGCGTCCGGGGCGCTGTCGGTGTTACTCGGCGCGGAATGGATTATGGGCGGCTTTTACGACGTCGTGCTCGTGGTTGGCGCGGAACAGCAGAAGACGATGTCCTCCCTTGATGGCTCCGACGTGCTCGGCGCCGCTGCCGATTATCACAACGAAAAGCCGGAGTACGGCGATTTCATGTTCCCTAAATTGTTCGGGCGGATCGCGCAGATTTATATCGAGAAATACGGCGCGACCGAAGCGGATCTGGCTCGGGTTGCTTGGAAAAATTATGCGCATGCCAAGTTGAATCCACTTGCGCAAATGCGCGACGCCGATCTTACTTTTGATTGCGCATCGCAAGTTTCCGACAAGAACCCGAGCGTTGCACCGCCGCTCAAGGTTTCCGATTGTTCACAGATCACCGACGGCGCGGCATCAGTTGTTCTCGTTTCTGGAAAGTATCTGGACAAGATCGGTCGCGATCGGAGCAAGATCGCCCGACTGCTTGGCTACGGTCACACGACCGATTATTTGCCGCTCGACAAAAAAGATGCGCCAACGTTTTCGATCGCGCGCAAAGCGGCTGAGAAAGCTTTTCGCATGGCAAACCTGACTCCGCGCGATTTGCAAGGCGCCGAGGTCCACGATTGTTTTTCCATTACCGAAATCGTCGCTTATGAAATTCTCGGGCTCGCCGAGCCAGGGAAAGGCGTGGAGCTTGTGAAAAGTGGGGCGACGACGTTGCCGAAGGTGCGTCCGGAAAAATCCAAGGCGCCATTCGAGATTCCGGTGAACGCGGGCGGCGGCTTGATCGGCGACGGTCACCCTGTAGGCGCGACTGGCGTTCGCCAGGTTCACGAAGCATATCAGCAGCTCACCGGACAGGCCGGCGCACGCCAGATTGAGAATGTGAGAAAATTCCTCACGTTTAACATGGGCGGCAGCCTTACGACTTCGGTGGCCATGGTGTGGGGACGCGACTAACCGCGCGCTGACAGTTCTTCGGCCAATCGCTCCAAAGCGACGCGAGGACGCGTGCGCACTCCTAGAGCTGCGCGAAATGGAATCGGCGCTCCCCATGACCTTCGCACCAAGTGCTTTGGGAATGCGATGCGTCCTCGCATCGTTTTCATCGCGCAATGGCAAGACTCTTTTAGAGCTCTTAAGTCCAAAACGCGAGCCTTGCACGTTTCCTAAGTGTGACCTCGCTTGCAATCGAAGAACTTCCCATAGCGATAAAGGACGACGTAGAGGAATTTCTCGAAAGCCACCCGGGCAGCCCAGCCGCACGACTCCGTCCCAGAATGGGAATGGTGGGTGCCATCTGGCTGGCTTTTATCGGGCCGAAGCTCCGAACGGGCGCTAGTGGGCTAGGACATACGCCGCGCGACGCGCTGAAAGATTTCAACCGGCACTTCATGGAGCCGCTTCATTCTCGAAACGGTTCCAAACCAGATTAGGCCATCGATTCCACGAGTTAGCGATTCAGCAATTCAAAGATTCACATGAAAGCTCCGTTCACGCTCGGGGAGGTTGGCCACTTTGGTCTTGCGGTGCGCGATCCGAAGAAAAGCGCGAAGTGGTTCGAGCGCGCTCTGGGATTGCGGGAGGAATTCGATTTCGAAAACGGCATTGCGGTCGGCAACGAGAATGTCACGATCGCGTTGTTCAAAGGAAAACCGTCACCTGAAACGATTGATCACATGTCATTCCATTTGCCGGATATGGCGACACTGCGAAAAGCGCTCGCACATTTAAAGAGTATCGACGCCGATGTAGAAGACCCCGGCAATGAAATCGGCCCAGAAGCTCCTGGGTCGAAAAATATGGGCCTTTGGTTTCACGATCCCGATGGCTACCGATGGGAGCTTAGCGTGCTTGGTGGAAAGTAGTTCCGGGATTCCGTCACGCTGCGGTGCCATCGGAACTCCCTTGTGCGCTGCGCACTCAAAAGTGCCTGCGTTGACGCGATATCTAAGGGCTTTAGCTTTTTTAACGATAAAATGATTACTCCTGTATCAGAAGAAGGAAACGGGAAAGGGTTCGTCTCACACGCGCCGGGATTTTGGCCACAGACGCCCCCGGAACTCTGGAATGACTGGAAATGGCAGCTCAAAAACCGGGTTACGTCACTCGCTCACTTGGAACAACACATCGATCTCAGCGACGAGGAGCGCAGCGGTGTTTTGCTCTCGGGCGACAAACTCGCGCTGGCCGTTACGCCACATTTTTTTAATCTGGTCCCGCGAAGCAATCCCGAGGACTCGATCCGGCGTCAGATGATTCCACGCATAGAGGAGACTTGGACGTCTCCTTACGACATGGCAGATCCGTGCGGCGAAGATTCGCACATGCCGGTGCCGGGGTTAGTGCACCGGTATCCCGACCGCGTCCTGTTTTTGGTCACCGATCGCTGCGCGAGTTACTGCCGTTACTGCACCCGGAGCCGTGTGGTCAGCGGAGTTGGCGAACAAGAATTGCACACAAATTTCGAGGAAGCGTTCCGATATCTCGAAACACACACAGAAGTGCGCGACGTACTCTTGAGTGGTGGGGATGCTCTCATTTTCAGCGACGACAAGATCGACAAGCTGCTTTCGCGATTGCGGTCGATTAAGCACATCGAGTTTCTTCGCATCGGCACGCGGGTTCCGATTTTTCTGCCGCAACGCATCACGCCTGAGTTGTGCGCGGTGCTCGCCAAATATCATCCGCTGTGGATGAGTGTGCATGTAAATCATCCGCGCGAAAACGATGAAAACGCTCGTGCACAAGCTTCTCATGTGCCGGGTGCGCCCTTATTACATCTACCAATGCGATTTAATCAATGGATCATCGCACTTGCGCACGTCGGTCGCCAAGGGCATCGAGATCATCGAGGGCTTGCGCGGTCACACAACCGGTTACGCCGTGCCGCAATTCGTTATCGACGCTCCCGGCGGCGGCGGGAAGGTGCCGATTAATCCCGGCTACGTCCTCTATCACGACAACGAAAAAATCGTGATTCGCAATTACGAAGGCGAAATCTTCGAGTATCCGGAAACTGGAAACGAGAACGTCCAGTTTGCGCCGCAGCGCGAGTATCACGACGAGTATCTGTATTCCTAATCCACCGTCGTTCCGCTCGTACTCGAGAATGGAGCGGCTGGGGGAAGCCGCGACATAGACGGGTAAGGCCGGAGGCTGAGCGAACGGGGAAGTGAGCGAATCAAATCTCTGACTTTGCCCCTGTGTGCTGCTGCCTCAGGGCGCCTGTTTCGTGATTTCTTTTCTTGCCGGTTGTTGTGTAAACTTTAGGCTTGCGTATTAAAGGTCGCGCCGTATAAAGTCGCCACCTCGGTTTTTTCGTCACACAATTGTCACCTAGTCATTTTTATGAACCAACGCTTAATTTCGGAAATTGGCCGCACTCAAAGACTTGAGATTATTAACTCGCTCAAGCGTACCAGGGGAATGTCCGTCAACGAGCTCGTGGAAAGAATGAGCATGAGCTACATGGGCATCAAGCAGCATTGCATCACTCTTCACCGCGACGGCTATTTGGACACCTGGCGTCGGCCGCAAAGAATGGGCCGGCCGGAGATGGTTTATCGGCTGACGCGTCGAAGCCACGATCTGTTTCAGGCCGACAGTAACCAGTTCACTCTTGACCTGTTGAAAGCGGCCGAGGAAATCTACGGACCAAACGCACCGGAAAAGCTCCTCTACAACGTTTTCAAAAAGAAGACCGCGGCAGTCAAGGCCAAGGCTAAGGGAGACACCGTGCCGGACCGCGCGAAGTGGCTCGCTCATTTCCGTGATGGCGAAGGCTACATGGCCCAATTCATCAACAGCAAGGAGGGCGGGCAACGAATTCTCGAATGTCATTCCCCCATTCTAAATTTGCTGGAGCATTATCCGATCATCGGGAGGTTCGAGCAGGACATGTTCGAAGCCGTACTCGGCACGCGTGTTCGCCGGCAAGTGATTCGCAACTCGGGGCTGTACGAGTGCGCGTTCCAGTTTTCGCTGTAGGGCGCTTTGCGAAACGGCTAGCGCTACAAGCGCTGTGTCATCCTAGCCTGGGGCATCGCCCCAGGAATTCGATCGCATGTAAACAAGCGCTGAAAGCGCGATTCAGCTCTGACAGAATTGTCGCCAGCTAAGCATGCATTCGCGGCCGCAGTCTGAATCGAAGTCAGGGCTCGCGATTCTTCGCGCTAAATGTGAAGTGAAGGATAAATCTGCCTCGGACTGGGCATCGCGCCAAGATGCATCGAACTGGCGCCGGAAGTGAATCGCGCTTTCAGTGCTGGCGGTTTCGGATTCTACGAATCCTGGGGCGCAGCCCCAGCTCAAGATGAGTGCTGCGCCTTTGGCGCTAGCCATTTCGAACGAGGTGTTTTTGCTCTTTCGCGCCTTGTGAATCTCGGTTGATTGGATGGCGAATGGCTCGGACCTTTCCATCTGTTGTCATCGAGAACCTGCAGCCGCTGCTCGACGGCGGGCATTATCCGATAAAGCGCATCATTGGCGAAGATCTCGGCGTTGAAGCGGACATTTTTAAGGACGGACACGACGTCGTGGCCGCCGTTCTGAAGTGGCGCGTCCTCGGGAAACGGGCATGGAGGGAAACGCCGATGAATTTCGTCGATAACGATCGTTGGCGCGGGGTCTGCACAATCTATCACGAGGCCATTCACGAATACACCGTAGAGGCATGGACGGACACGTTTCGGAGTTGGCAAAGCGAGTTCGTAAAGAAATTTGACGGTGGCATCTCCGATCTGCGAAGCGAAGCATTGGAAGGCTCGGCCATAGTGGAATCTGCCGCGAAGCGTGCGCGGGATCGAGCGGATCGCGAGCGGCTGTTGGAATTTTCCGAACAAATCTCGAAGGGCGCAAATTCAGAAATTTATGCCATCGCACAATCCCCTGAGTTGGAGGTGCTGATGGCAACCTATCCTGACCGCTCCGACGCGACGCAGTATGCCCCCGCTCCCCAAGTGGTTGTTGATCGACGAGCGGCGTTGTTCGGGGCTTGGTACGAATTTTTTCCGCGCTCGGCAGAAGGCCGCGGCGATCGCGGATCGACTTTACGCGATTGTTTGCCGCGGGTCGACTATGCAAAGGCGATGGGTTTCGACGTCATTTATCTTCCTCCGATTCATCCCATTGGTCACACGAATCGCAAAGGACGGAACAACTCGCTCGCCTGCGAACCGGACGATCCGGGTGTGCCATGGGCGATTGGCAGCGAGGCGGGCGGACACAGGGCGGTTGAGCCTTCGCTCGGGACGCTGGCCGATTTCGACTGGTTTCAAAAAGAAGTGCGAGAACGCGGAATGGAAATTGCCCTCGATTTTGCGCTGAATTGCTCGCCCGATCATCCCTACGTGAAAGAGCACCCCGAATGGTTTTACAGACGGCCAGACGGCACGATCAAGTACGCGGAGAACCCACCGAAAAAATACGAAGACATTTATCCCCTGAATTTTCGGTGCGAGAACTGGCGCGAACTCTGGAACGAGATCAAGAGCATTGTGCTGTTTTGGGCCGAGCACGGGGTACGCATTTTTCGCGTCGACAATCCGCACACCAAGCCTGTCGCGTTCTGGGAATATTTGATCACAGGAGTCCGGGAGAAATATCCCGATACAATCTTTCTCTCCGAAGCCTTCACCCGGCCAAAGATGATGAAAGCGCTGGCCAAAGCCGGATTTAACCAGAGCTACACCTATTTCACATGGCGAAACTCGAAGCGCGAGCTCATCGAATATTTCACTGAACTCACACAGACCGAGATGAGTGAATATTTTCGCCCGAACCTCTGGCCGAACACGCCCGACATTCTTCCGTTTGTCCTCCAGGAGGGCGGGCGCCCGGCATTCATGATCCGTGTTCTTTTGGCGGCAACGCTTTCGCCTCTTTATGGGATCTACAGCGGATACGAGCTGTGCGAGAATGAAGCTTTGCCGGGTCGGGAGGAGTATCTTGATTCTGAAAAATATCAGTTTAAGGAACGCGATTGGAATGCGCAGGGAAACATTAAGGACTGGATCACACGCCTAAACAGAATTCGGAAGCAAAACCGCGCGCTCCAGCTTTACACGAATTTGCGGTTCTACCATGCCGAGAATGACGCCATTCTCTTTTACGGCAAGATGACCGCTGCGCGCGACAACATCATTCTAGTTGTGGTAAATCTCGATCCGCATCGCAAACAGAATTCCTTCGTGGATGTGCCGATTGAACAATTCGGGCAGATGGAGAGCGATGATTATAGGGTCGAGGACTTACTGAGCGGCACGAGTTACACATGGCGCGGTCGCCGCAATTACGTCGAACTCGATCCGAATATTCAACCGGCACACATATTTTTGGTGCGCCGCTGACAGCGTCCGCGACGGAAGGAGCTCTTTTTTCTGCCGCCCGTTTTAAATCCCGCTGTCATGTTGAGCGAAGCGCTGCAACGAAATGCGAAGCCGCGTAAACGATATAATTTCCGCTACCCAAAGGATGGCTTATACGCGGCGAAGCATGAGGCCAGGCTTTCAAGCATCTCTGTTTACGCTTGAGGGATCCCAACTGATCCGAGATTCTTCTCCCGTCGCTGCGGGATCAGAATGACAGTAGAAAACGCTTGCATTTAGAAACTTGCGGGTGCGCTCTGTGTTTGATCTGCCGGTGGCGTATTTGCATCCGCTGATCGCTCTGCATATCGTTACCAAATTTCTGGCATGAAGATTTGGGCTGTGCTGTTTGTCGCGCTGGGTAGCGCGTCGCCTCTGCTTGCGCAGGAACCTACGCCGCCTCTGGTTCCACAGCATTCGCAGACCGTCCTGGAGACGCTCGTCAAAGCCGGGCCGGTGATGATTCCGCTCGTTTTATTGTCGATCTTCTTCGTCGCCCTCGTCGTCGTTTACTTGCTGACAATCCGGCGCGGCGCCGTGGTTTCGAGCGGTTACATGGCTACAGCCGACGCGCTTCTGCGTAAACGCGATTATCTCGGCTTGCTCGCTGTCTCCAATCGGCACGGGGAAGCCATCGCGCGGGTCGTGCAAAAAATGCTCGATTTCACGACCAAGAATCCGCATGCAGATTTTCAGCTGGTTCGCGAAATTGCCGAGACAGAGGGCACACGAGTCGCGGCCAGTCTGAACAACCGCGTCATTTACCTCGCCGATATTGGGATGATTGCGCCGTTGCTGGGACTACTGGGAACGGTCTTTGGAATCATCCATTCCTTTGGCGCGCTCGGAGCCGACGTCGGATCGGCGCGTTACGTGGCACTGTCGCGCGGAATCAGCGAAGCATTGGTTAACACAGCCGCAGGGCTGGCCATCGGTATTCCAGCGATGATGTTCTATGCTTTCTTCCGCGGCAGAGCGCAAAAGCTGATCTCGGACTTGGAAGCTGCTTCGACTCACGTTTTAGCTTTGCTTTCGTTGCAATACGGCAGACGAGCGGAGCGAACTCCCGTGCTGATCGAGGAGGAACTGTGATGCGTAATGCGGGATGCGAGGTGCAGGATGCGAGATCCGGAATGAGCTATCGAGATCTTGAGATTTGGAAGCTGGCGCGAGAAATAGCGATTTCTGTGCATCGCATGACACTCCAAAACTTGCCCAAGTTCGAGATGTACGAGGAGGCTAGCCAGATTCGTCGCTCCGCGAAATCGATATCCGCGGACATTGTCGAGGGCTGCGGGCGTCGCCGTTACAAGCAGGAGTTCATTCGATTTCTTGTATTCGCTCATGCTTCCTGCGACGAGACCATCGATCATTTGGAAGTGCCCTTTGAACCGGGGTCGCTAACGAACGAAGTCGTCTATCGTGATTTAAGTGCCCGACTCGATCTGCTCGGCCGAAAACTGAACGTTTTCCTCGACAGTGTCGAACGTCTGCATCGTACGAATCGCAGCGATATCTCGGGTCCCGCATCGCGCATTGCGCATCTCGCTTCATGAACCTTCGTGGTCACGCGCCCCTGCATCATCCTGGCATCCAACTGGCGCCATTGGTCGATGTGCTATTGCTGCTATTGATTTTTTTCCTGCTTACGTGGAACGCGGCGCGCAACGAGAACGAGCTGGATGTTAAGGTGCCAAAAGCATCCGCTGCTAGGGAAAAGTCCGCTCCCATAGGAGACGTTGTTGTCAACGTAAAGGCAGACGGCAACGTGGTTGTGAATCGTCGCACGCTGAGCGGTCCTGAACTCACTGAATTGTTAAAAAGTCTCGTTCAATTAAATGCCGACCAGGCAGTAGTGATCCGCGGCGACGAGGCCGGTGCATACAAGAACATCATCGGCGTATTGAACATTTGTACCGAAGCGGGGATAACTAACGTGGCGTTCGCTACTGCAAAATGAAAATCACGCGCAGCTTAGGAGACTATTGAAGTACTGGAATGGGTCGCGTTGCTGTCGATTTTTGGCGCTGGCCAAGGCGCGAGCGCAGCGCCGATATCCGCAGCGATCTCGGCCAAGCGAGCAACGCCGGCCAGAGCCAAAAGCGACGCAACCCTTCGGGCGCAAAGCAGAAAGGGCGGCTGGCCGCGTCGCTCGCTCGTTGCAGCCCACTGCGGGGATGCGCCTCACTCGCTCCTTGCCATCCGCCGCTTCTGCCACTACGCGCGACCCGTTCCAGTACTTCAATAGTCTCCTAGCCCGTGTTCTCGGGCTGGCGATGCTGCTTTCAGCCGCGAGCAGCCTGATCGCTCAATCGCAGCCAGAAGTTCGCCGCGCCCGGCCAGTCGATGAGGCGCCTGCCCCGCGTGCTGTCCCTGCAGACGACTCAGTCGACAGAGTTCTCCGCTCTCTAAAGGAGGACTCTTCAGAGCCATCACAGCATGAAGGTCAGGAGGCAGCTCAGCGTCAGCTCGATTACGCGAACGGCCTGTTCACTCGCAAGCTTTACGATCTGGCTGCCCCGGAATATCAAAAATATCTCGACGATTATCCGGGGCGCGCGGGCCGGGCGAACGCTTACTTCTCGCTGGGCGAATGCTATCGAAACCTCAATCGCGTTTCGAGCGCTCGCACGAATTTGCAGAAAGTGCTAAACGACTACGGCGATAGCGAGTTCGCCGGACCCGCAGCCTATGCTCTTGCCGAGATGGCGTTCGCAGAAAAAGATTACGCCACCGCGCGTCCGCTTTTCCATCGTTCCGCCGCTAAATCAAAGGAACCGACGGTAGCGCTTTCCGCGGGCTATTTCGAAGCGCGTTGCCTCGAGGCGACTGGGCGCAAGGAAGAAGCTGCTGATATTTATGTACAGGTCGCTGAGGCCGGAAATCCAAATCCGTACCGCGAAGACGCGCGATGGACGGCAGCATCCATTCTCGTCAGCCGCGGAAAAAAGATTGAAGCGCTGAAGCAATATGAAGCGCTCGCTAACGAATCCCAAAAGCCAGCCTTGAAAGCGGAGTCAGCAGTGCGCGGCGGCATAATCGCCCTCGAACTTGTTCAGGCTGACAAAGGCAAAATCGACAAGACCATGGCCGATAGAGCTACTGCCTTATTGCAAAAGGGCCGCACTCTCCCCGAGGCTGGAAAATTCCGGGCGATCGCGCAAGTCGGTTTGCGTCGATTGCAATACCAGACTGGGCAACACACACAGCTGCTCGCCGATTACAAAAAAGAACTGGAGAAGCTTCCCGAGGCGGCCCAGGCCGAGGTGCTGATGCTGGCCGCAAATAGCGAGCGCCAGCTCGGAAATTCGAAGGAAGCTGAAGCCCTTTATCGGCAGATCATTGCAAAGTACCCCGACCGGGAAGAAGCAAAGGACGCTGCTTACGAGCGGCTGATCAACGTTTATAACTCCGATCCATCAGCGCTGTCCGCCGCCGTGGACGAATTCCTGGCAACGAATCCTGCAAACGAGCGCGCCGACCAGGCGAAGCTGTTAAAAGCCGAAGCGCTCTACAAACAGCAGAATTACAATGACGCAGCGTCAATTTACGGCGAACTGCGCGGGTCTCAGCTTTCTACAAAATTGCGAGCTGAAGCGGCTTACAAACTTGGCTTATGCCACTTCCAGATGAAGAACGTTCCCGGCGTGATCGAAGCTTTTACCTATTACGTGCAGACGTTCCCGGATAGTCCGGAGGTGCCCGCCGCACTGAGTCAGCGAGCAGTGGCATACGAACAGAGCAAAAACTACACCGCCGCGCTTGCAGATCTAAGCACGGTGCTCACCAAATATCCCAAGGCGCGCGAGCGGGAAGCCACGTTGCAACTAAAAGCTCTGATTCTGGGCCAACAAGAAAATACCAAGGGCATGGTCGAAACTTTTCGCCAGCTTTTGAGAGAATTTCCCAAGAGCTCGGTTGCAGCCCAGGCGCATTACTACATTGGGAAGGCTGCATTCGAAGCAAAGGATTATAAGACGGCGTTGACCGCGCTTAATACCGCCCGCCAACTAAACAAGGAGCAATATTACAATCTCGCATCGCTCCGAATTATTCTCTGTCAGTTCTATTTAAAAGATCGGCCAGCGCTCACCAAGGAGGTAAATAACTTCATGGCTGAGTCCCGCAATGGCAGGATGAACGTGCCACCGGAGGTTCTGGAATGGCTCGGGATTGAATATTACAACGAGAAAAATTTCCAAGCCGCTGAAAAATATCTGGGCGCGCTTCGTAAAATCGAAAATCCCGGCAGCGTCAAACCGGATTTTCTATTTTATTTGGGAGACGCGGCAACGAAGCTGAAAAACTCGGCTGAAGCCGAGGAAGCGTTCGCCAAATACCTGCAGACCTCAAAAGACCCAGCGGGAAAAGCGAAGGTGTTACTCGCGCTCGGTGCAGTGAAGATCAGCGCTCATAAACCGGACGAGGCCCAGAAGATTGCAGAAGAAATCATGACGCTGCAACCGGAGGGACGCGTAAATGCCGAAGCGCGTCTGCTCGCGGGCGAAGTCCAGTTGGAGCGCGGAAATTTCGATGACGCCGGTAAGGCGTTTAAAGGAGTGGCTCTTCTTTACGACGATCCGGCCGTAACTCCTCGCGCCCTGAACAAAGCTGCCCTGGCGTATCGGCAAGCCGGCAAAATGGAGGAAGCAGACCGGCTGTCACGCGAGTTGCGCGAGCGATATCCGAATTACGCCGCCGGCGGGTAGGCAGTTCCGTTTCGAGCACCGTCTGACCAGCTTCGAAAGCGACGCGAAGACGCGTGCGCACTCCCAAAGCTTTCGCGAAATTAAACAACGGTCTCACTGGGTTTTGGACGAAGTGCTTTTGGAGTGCGATGCGGCCTAGCATCGTTTTCGGCGTGCGGTCAATTTTACGCCGCCCCGTGTGGTCGCACGGACTACTTCGCGAGGTTTACAATCGCAATGCCCCAAGGTCCATCGCCCGCCTTAATCCGCCCCAATTCTTTGCGCGATCTCAGATCGACAACTGAAACGTCGTTTGACGCGCCATTTGCCGTGTAGAGTTTTGTCCCGCTGGGATCGAGCGCGATTCCCCAGGCGCGATTTCCGACAGGAATCATTGCAACAATCGACTCCTCACCCGCCCCCTCTCCTCTGGCGGAGAGGAGAGGCAACCGTTGTGCCTCGACTTTTTTGGTGTCGATAACGGCAACTGTGTTGCCGCGACCTGTTGAGACGTAAAGCTCTTTTCCATCCTTGGAAACGGCAGTGCCCATTGGCAGCGAACCCGTCGGCAGTTGGATTTTTGAGAGTAATTTGTGCGAACGCGCATCAATCACAGCGACGTATCCGCCGTTCTCACAAGCAGCGTAAGCGCGGGAGCCATCGGACAGAAATGCAACGGAACGTGGCCTTCCGCCAGTATCGATTTTTGCGAGCACGCGCTGCTGGTCGGGATCGATCGCGAACACCTCGCCTTTTTCTTCGCAGGTGACGTACACTTCGCCGTTCCTCGGGTTTACGCCGACGCCTTCTGGTTCTTCCGAAACTTTTATTTTGCCGTGAGACTGCCCCGAGCTGAGATCGACAATCAACGCGCTGGCATCGTCTTCATTTGCGATTATCGCAAATCTTCCATCTTTGCTGATGGCGAACTGCTCAGGGTCCGATCCAACATGCCAGCGATCGATCAATTTACGGGCGACCGGATCGATCACGCCGAGTCCATCAGCGCTCTTGTCCGCCGGCGCGCGATTTTCATCTACACCCGGCGCCATTCGCGGCGAACCGCTCAACGTCACAAACACTCGCTGCCCATCGGGCGTCGCGTGAATCCCGCGCGGCCGCTTGCCTACTTTGAAAGTCGCGACAACGGCGTCCGTTGCGCCGTCAATTACACTGACATCGCCAGATCGTTCATTGCTGACAAAGACGAAATAATTCTGGGCTTCGGCACAAACGGCGAGCGCCAGGCCAATCGCCACTGTGCAGTTAATGGCGGAAAGCTTAAATTTCATGCGCTGCCAGATACATCTCGTCCATCCGCCAGGCAAACGTCTTTCGCCGCTGGCATTGTAGCCGGGATCGGCGATCCCGGCCTTTCCTCTTAGAGCAAGTTGTAGCCGGGATCGATGATCCCGGCCGGACCAGGCTCGACTACAATTCAAAGCTGGCCTGCGTCACCGGTGCCAAGTACCAGTAACTAAGTGCGTAAGCATTTGCGTCGCCTTGAACGGGTCTGGATTGACCGGCCTATCTATTTCATCACCACATGCACCTTGGAACGACGAAGGATTCTGGCGTCAAACGATGTTGCAATGTTACTCGTGCAGGAATGGAGCAATGCGCATGATCGCCATGGCTGGGCGATTGGGCGCTACGTTATCATGCCGGATCCACGTCCATTTCTTTTGTCGTGCGGAACTCGCGGCTAAACCGCTACCGACCTTCATGCAGAAATGGAAGCAATGGACCAGCAAACGAATAGGCCGCGAGATCGCTGTAGCCGTGATCGGTGATCCCGGCGCGAAACAAAGGGGAATGGTCTGGCAGGGAGAATTTTTTGATCACGTTTTGCGTTCGAGTGAGAGCTACAGCCAGAAATGGCAATATGTGAAGGAGAATCCAGTCCGCGCTGAATTGGTTCAGAAGTCGGATGACTGGCCATTTCAGGGCGAAATCGAGTCGCTAATGCTGTAGCCTGCTTCCCGGTCGGGATCACCGATCCCGGCTACAGCAAGCCTGGCTTCGCCGATCCCGGCTACAACAGCTTGCTCGCTCATCACAAGCGTTGAACGTTGCTTCGTGACACCGCACGACAAGCTTTTCATTCCGGGTCCTGTTGAAGTATCAGAAAAAACGTGGGCGGCATTTTCGCGTCCGATGATCGGGCATCGCGGCGAGGATTTTAAGAATCTGTATCGCGCGGTTCATCCGGGGCTTCAGACCTTGTTCGCAACAAAGCAGCCAGTGTTCCTTTCAACCTCTTCAGCATGGGGTGTGATGGAAGCTTCAATTCGGAACCTGGCTGATCGCGGTGTGCTTTGCTGCATGTGCGGCGCTTTCTCGGACAAATGGTTGGATGTTGCAAAGCGCTGCGGGAAAAATGCCGAGCCGCTCCAAGTAGATTGGGGAAAACATATCGATCCCGAAGCTGTGGATCGAGCGTTGGCTACCGGCAAATTCGACACAGTCACATTGACCCACAGTGAAACCTCGACCGGCGTTATGAATCCGCTCGAGGAAATCTGCGGCGTTCTCGCCAAGTATCCGGATGTCGTGCTCATCGTGGATACGGTATCGTCATTTTCCGGCGTGAAGATCGAGATGGACGCGCTTGGCATCGACGTGATGCTCACCGGCGCGCAAAAAGCGCTGGCTTTGCCGCCGGGCTTTTCGTTGTTCTCCGTTTCGGAGAAAGCATTCGCACGCGCTGAAAAGATTCCGAATCGCGGATTTTATTTTGATTTCCTGGAGTTCAAAAAAGAACAGGCTCAATGGATGACGCAGAGTACGCCCAGCATCGCGCACATCCACGCGTTGCAATCCAAGCTTGACGAAATTTTCGAGGAAAGCCTTGAGGCGCGCTTTGCACGACACGCTCGCACGAACGCGCTGGTGCACGAATGGGTGCGCCGCGCCGGGTTCGATTTCTTTGCCGAGGAAGGATTCCGTTCTAAAACGCTCACCTGCGTGAAAAACAATAAAGGCATCGACGTGCTCGAGTTCGCAAAGAAACTTCGGGAGAAACATCACATAGTGATTGATCCCGGGTACGGCAAGATTCGAGGCAAGACGTTTCGCCTCTCAAACATGGGAGACGAAACCGAGGAGACTGTCTCGCATTTACTGACGTGTCTCGACGACGTTTTGTAGCGCCATTCGCTCCCTGGACTGTTCAGTTCTCCGGGGAGCACAGGCTGCCAGCCTGTAGTTGCCGGCAACCCTGCCGGCAACATCTTTCGCACACATAATATCGCAGCATTCCAAAATGACCCGGTCTCGGCAAAGCTGCCGAGACCTACAGGCTGGCAGCCTGTGCTCCCCAGAAAGCAGGCATCTTCGCTGTTCTAGATATTTTGCTCCGGTAATATCGCTACGTAGTTTCAGTGCAGGCGTATGGCAGCGATTGAGGCTTCCAAATTGACGAAGGTTTATCGTACCTACCGCAAAGAGCGCGGACTCTGGGGTTCGATCAAAGGATTGGGACGCCGGCGGTACGATGAGACACGGGCGGCAGACCAGGTCTCGTTTCAAATTGAGGAAGGCGAGTTTGTCGGGTTTCTCGGTCCCAACGGCGCCGGGAAAACTACGGTGCTCAAGATGCTTTCCGGCCTGCTGAACCCGACATCGGGTGATGCACGCGTGCTCGGTTTTGTTCCATGGGAAAGACGAAATGAGATGAAGCGCCAGTTCAGTTTGCTGATGGGACAAAAGAACGCGTTGTGGTGGGACCTTCCCGCGCAGGAATCGCTTGAACTCAACCGCGCGATCTACGGGATTGACCGCGACCGCTTTGAAAAGGTAGTCGATGGATTATCCGAACTTTTGGAAGTGCGACACAAAATGAATGTGATGGTGCGCGAACTCTCGTTGGGCGAGCGAATGAAAATGGAATTGATCGCTGCGCTCATTCATGAGCCGCGTGTGCTTTTTCTCGATGAACCGACAATCGGATTGGATGTGGTAAGTCAAAAACGGGTGCGTGAGTTTCTGCGCGTCTACAATGAAGAACATCACATCGTCACGTTGCTAACCAGCCACTACATGCAGGATATCGAGGAGCTGTGTCATCGGGTTCTTGTGATCGATCACGGCAAAATCTTTTTCGATGGACCGCTGGCAGAGATCGTCGATCGCTTTTCAGGCTATAAGATTCTGAGTCTTACGGATCTCTCTCGCTTCGGCGAGATAACCGAACAAACGCCGGTTTCGGTGCAGCTCAAAGTCCCACGCGCAAAAGTGACGGAAACCTGCCGGCGACTTCTCGAGGCCTGCGATGTTAGCGACATTAACGTCCAGGAAGTGCCAGTGGAAGAAGTGATCCGCCAGCTGTTCGGCGAACGACAAGAAGATTATCGCGCCGCTGAGCTGGCGATCGCGGACGCCGCGCAAGCGAGCTAGGAACGGAACTTTCATTAACACCGGCCTTCAGACCGGTGATTTGACGCCATCCGAGACATTAACCCGTTTCAACGGCTTGCTGGCTTGATCAAAACCGTTGAAACGGTTTCAGGCTTTGCCACCGCTACATCCACCGGGCTCGAAGCCCGGTGTTAATAAGACGCGCCAGAAATGCTCTCCGCAAAACTCGACAGGACGCTTTTTTCCATTCCCTCGGCAAAGCTCGGATGCTGCGGCGTCCAGCCCAGAGCACGCAGCTTCGCGTTGCTCACACGTTTGTTGCTGTCGCCGCGTTTGCCTTCTTGCATTGATCTCCCGATGGGCGGCAGTGGTCGATTCAATCTCTGCGCCAGCCAGCGGTAGCATTCGCTTTGCAGAATCGGCTGATCGTCCACCACGTTGTAAATCTGAGCGATTTCAGCTTCGCGGCTCAACAATAAGAAAAGAGCCGCAGCGATGTCGTCTCGATGCACCTGATTAACGAAGCGATCATTTTCTGGATCAATCATCGCTGTACCCGCCAGGAACTTACTCAACAAAGCAGACCTTCCCGGTCCATAGATTCCGGCGAGCCGCGCGACTATGCCGCCGCTGGCGAGCACCAACCGTTCTGTTTCAAGCAATATTCGGCTCGTCTCGCGCATTGGTTTTGTCTCGCTTTCTTCCGTGACCCATGAGCCATCGCGTTGGGCGTAAACGCTGGTGCTGCTTGTGAAGAGCAGTTTTGATCCCGGAAATGTTTCGAGGAGATTGCGTGCGCCATCGAGATAAACTTTACGATACATTTCGGCGTCGCCGCCGCTCGAACTGGCGCAGTGGACCACTGCGTCGAATCCGGCAGCTGCCGGACCACATTCAGCAAGCTGAGCGGGTTTTGAGACATCGACCTCGCGTACGGGATACGGCTTTGCTGATAGGCTCGCTGAAGATTCCGCCGAACGAGTCCAGCCTTCCACCATCCAGCCGGCATCGTGGAACAGATCGGCCGCGGCTTGCCCAATGTAACCACACCCGGCGATTAAAATTCGCCGCATTGTTGGTGGCGTTTTTCGGCAGGTTCGCCACGGCGAATCCGTCCTGTGGCGGACAAGATGTCTGCCGGCCCCACAGGCAAGATGGCTGTGCTACTATGCAGACGCGATTTCAATCTCTTCAAAGATGTTTTTCTGAACGGCGCGGACTTGTTTGAGGCGAATAAGCTCGAGAAGCGCGAGGAAAGTTACAACTACTTCCAGACGCGACACAACAGCGCCAAACAAATCAGAAAAACGGAGCGGAGTGCCAGTCGCAACGCGCTGCAAAATGGCATCGATTTTCTCCGAAACGCTAAAACGCTCGCCGAGAATTTCCTGCACGTCCTGTCGGGCTTCGATCCTCTTGATCACTGTTTGGAAAGCGCTAATGAGTTGAAAAATTCCGACTTCGCCCAGGCGAAGCGGTTCCGGGCCGGCTGAGGATGAGCCGGCGTCTCGCGCGAAAACCCTCTCTTGTTCCAGCTGGCGCAGATGCAATTCGGCTGCGGCTTCTTTGAACTTTTTGTACTCGATCAGTTGCCTGATTAATTCCCAGCGGGGATCATCTTCATCTGCATTTTCCTCGGGTGGCTGCTGGTCGACGGGCAAAAGGCTGCGGCTTTTCAGATAAATCAGGTTCGCCGCCATCACTACAAATTCGCCGGCTAACTCGATATTCAATTCTTTGAAAGCTTGAAGATATTCCAGGTACTGGCCGGTGATGCGTTCAAGCGAAATATCGTAGATGTCGATCTCATCCTGTTTGATCAGGTAAAGGAGCAGGTCGAGCGGCCCTTCAAATACTTCTAGCTTGACCTTGTAATCGGCTTCCATGTGTCGCGGCCGATCTTATGCAACCGCAAATCAAAGTAAATCGCGCTAAGGGCCAGTTCCCGGAAGGCGCGCCGCGCGGTGGCGTCCTACCGCTTTGGTCACGCGGGGATTCTTCGGTGAATCCAAACGCTGTTCACGAGTCCCAGCCCAAACATGATCATTAACACGAAGGAACCACTATAACTGATCAAGGGCAGCGGTACGCCGGTGATTGGCAGCATCGCGATCGTCATTCCCATGTTCTGAAAAATGTGCGTGAAGATGAGGGCGGTAATTCCCACGACGAGAAGCAGACCCAATTGATCGCCGGCAAGGAACGCGACAAAGAGACACGTCAACAGGAGCAAGGCGAACCCACCGAGCAGAAGTATTCCGCCGACAAATCCCCATTGCTCCCCGATGGCGGAGAAAATGTAGTCGTTGTGCACAGCAGTAGCTGGAAGGAAGCCAAGTTCGATCTGCGTGTTTGGCGCTTTGAACCCCTTGCCCGACCAACCGCCTGAACCGATAGCAATGAGAGATTGATTGATTGCCCATGCAGAACCCTGTTTGTCGATGTCTGGATGGGTAAACGCAGTGATCCGCTGTTGCTGATATGGCTTAAGACCGAAATGAATCGCAATCGGGACAAAAGCGATTCCGATGAGAATGACGCAAATCAAATACCGCAACGGCAGTCCCCCGACGAACCACAGCGCTAAGAGCACTGGAACCCAAATGATAACCTCGCCCAGGTCGGGCTGCATAAGGATGAGCAGGCAAGGTGCTCCCGCAATCGCTCCGGAGAGTAGCAACCGCAGCATCGGATGCATCTCGCGGAATTGAGTTAAAAATATTGCCAGAACCATAATCCCGGCCACGACTGCAAGCTGCGCGGGTTGAAAATTGATTGGCCCCAACTGTAGCCAGATACGCGCCCCAT